>WNGA01000030.1_pt1 | contig 141401 bp, 126 predicted proteins | sample 5400061 | NCBI WGS metagenome assembly WNGA01 (sample SAMN13153366, study PRJNA577476) | soil metagenome | isolation source: 100 cm soil or saprolite under grassland replicate 2 | place: USA:California | collected 2016-06-15 | reverse complement strand
CCCGATCCCGGCCTCTTCCCGCCGCTACCGCGCCCTCTGAGGCCTCCCCGGCCCTGGTCGCGGACCCAGGCGCCGCGAATCTGCACCCCCTGAAAGCCCAGTCGGCCCATACCTCTCTGGATGGATGCGGAACCCCTGTCGCCTGGACCGTCGTCTTGACCGGCCCAGAGGCCGTGTGTATGGTCCGAGGGTCGCCCACCGCGAAGACGCCCGGAGGGGCATGGGCCGGGAGGGGATTCGTTTCTTGACCGTGGCTCTCGTGGGGGTGTCCTCCCTCGGCCCTCCCGCCCAGGAAGAGAAGCTCGACGCGCAAGCGCTGCACGGGCGCGACCGCGCCGCCCTCCTCAACGTGCGCACCGTGCTCCTGGCGGAGAAGCAGTTCGCGGCCCGCAACGGAGCGCTCTATGGCCCCTTCGAGTGCCTCACGAAGCCGGAGACCTGCCTGCCCGACTTCCCGAAGGAGGACGCGCCCTTCCTCGATCCCACCTACGCCTGGCTGGAGACGCGCCTCGGTTACGAGCGGCAGTTCCATCCCGGGCCGAAGGCGACGGAGGACGAGCTCCGGCGCGCGAAAGCCGTCCCCGACAGCCTCAAGTCCTTCGCCTTCACCGCCGTCCCCGTGAAACCCGGAGAGACCGGTCTCCGGGCCTACTGCGGTGACGCCACGGGCAAGATCTGCTTCACCGCCGACGGCGCCCCGCCCGGCATCCGGGCGGGCCGCTGCGTCCCCCCCTGTGAGGCGCTCAAATGAGCGGAGCCGCTCGCAGAACAGCGGTTCCCTCCCCCTACGTGGGCGATACATCGGAATGAAGCAGTGCCGGTCAAGCTAAAGCCACCTCCGACGCATTCCGATGTATCGGAGGGACAGGGTGGGGGGTCGATGAACAAACGGAGCTGGTCGACCACAGCTGTCCCCTCGCTGCTGGCCGCCGTCGTGCTCGTCGCCCGCGCCCTCGTCGCGCTCCCCGAGCGGGCGGACCCGGTCCCCACCCCCGAGAGCGTGCTCGGCTTCCGCCCCGGCGAGGACGGCCGGCTCGCCGACTGGCCCCAGATCACCGAATACTTCCGGCGCCTGGCCGCGGCCTCGACCCGCGTCCGCACCGAAGACGTCGGGCGCACGACCGAGGGCCGCCCGTTCCTGCTCGTCACCATCACCTCGGCCGCGAACCAGGCGCGGCTCGAGGAGATCCGCCGCGACAACCTGCGCCTCTGGGATCCCCGCGGGCTCACGGACGACGAAGCAGAGCGGATCCTCCGCCGCGGCAGGACCATCGTCTCCATGAACTACGCGATCCACTCCACCGAGGTGGGCAGCTCCCTCACACCGCTCGTGCTCGCGCATCGGCTGGCCACGAGCCCGGCCCGCGAGATCGCGCGCGTGCTCGAGGAGACCGTCGTTCTTCTCATTCCCTCCCACAACCCGGACGGGACCGACCTCGTGACCGCCTGGCAGCGCGGGCACGCGGGGACGCCCTTCGCGACGACCACGCCTCCCGCCCTCTACCAGAAGTACGCCGGCCACGACAACAACCGCGACTGGTACATGTTCACGCAAGCGGAGACCCTGCTCACGGTGCGCCACCTGCATGACCGTTGGCGGCCCCAGATCGTCCACGACGTGCACCAGATGGGGACGCGGGGAGCGCGGCTCTTCCTGCCGCCCTACCTCGATCCGTGGGAGCCCAACGTGGACCCGGCGCTGCGCGCGGCGGCGGGGGCGCTGGGCAGCGCGGTCCAGGCCTGCCTCGTGGCCGAGGGGAAGACCGGGGTGGTGACCCAGGCGATCTTCGACGCCTGGACCCCGGCCCGCGCCTACCCGCACACCCACGGCGGGGTCCGCATCCTGTCCGAGACCGCTTCCGCGGAGCTGGCCTCGCCCCTCGTCCTCACCGCCGGGGAGCTTCAGCCCGGCCTCGGCTACGACCCGCGGACCCCCTCCTGGAACTTCCCCGCCCCCTGGCCGGGGGGCACCTGGGGCCTCCGCGACATCGTGGACTACCAGCTCGCGGCTTCCCTCGCGGTGCTGGACCAGGCGGCGCGGAATCGGGAGTACTGGCTGCGGACGTTCCTGGGAGTGAACCGCCGCGCCTCGGCGCGCCGATCGCCCGCCGCGTTCGTCTTCCCCTCGGAGACGGCGGACCCGCTGGCGGTGGCGCGGCTCCTTCGCGTGCTGCGCACGGGCGGGGTCGAGGTCGATCGCGCCCGGAGCGCCTTCACCGCCGGCGGCCGGCGGTTGGCCGCGGGCTCCTACGTCGTGCGAATGCAGCAGCCGGCCAGCGCCTTCGCCAAGACCCTGCTCGAGCGCCAGCGCTACCCGGACCGCCGGCAGTGGGACGGCGGCCCGCCCGTGCGGCCCTACGACGTGACCGCGCACACGCTGCCGCTCCTGCTGGGGGTCGCGGTGGAGACGGTCGAGGCTCCCTTGACCGCCGACCTCGAAGCCGTGGGGGAGGCCGTCGTGGTTCCCGGCCGCCTCGAAGGCAGCGGGCGGGCGCTCGCGCTCGGCCACGGCAACGCGGATCTGGTGGCCCTCGGCCGCCTGCTGCGGGCGGGGGTTTCCGTGGAGTGGGCGACCCAGGCGTTCGAGGACGCCGGACGCCCGTGGCCGCCGGGCACGCTCCTCGTCCCCGCGGCGGCCCGCGACCGGCTCGGACCCCTCACCCGCGAGCTCGGGATCACCGCTCGCGGCGTGACGGCGCGCCCGCAGTCGCTCCGGCTCCGGAAGCCCCGGGTCGCGCTGTACCAGTCCTGGGTGCCGGCCATCGACGAGGGCTGGACGCGCTTCGTCTTCGACAAGGAGGCCGGGGTCGACTACGAGACGCTGCACGATGCCGAGGTGCAGGCGGGCCGGCTCGCGGAGCGCTTCGACGCGATCGTGCTGCCCAGCCAGTCGCCGGCAACGATCCGGCACGGGCACGCCCCGGGCGCCATGCCCGACGCCTACGTGGGGGGCCTGGGCGCCCCGGGTTCGGCTGCGCTCAAGGCGTTCGTCGAGGACGGGGGTACCCTGGTCGCGCTCGACTCGGCGGCGCTCTACGCGATCGAGGCCCTCGAGCTGCCCGTCACGAACGTGCTCGCGGGCGTGGAGGCCGCCGACTTCTACTGCCCGGGGGCGATCCTGCGGGCCGGGGTCGACCAGCGTCACGCCCTCGCCCACGGCCTTCCCGCCACGAGCCCGGTCTGGTTCGAGTCGAGCCCCGCCTTCGAGACGCGGGAGGGGGTGGTGGTCCTGCGCTACGAGCAGGACGAGCCCCTGCTCTCGGGCTGGCTCCTGGGCGGGAAGCGCCTCCAGGGGAAGGCCGCCCTCGTGGAGGTGCCCCGGGGACGCGGCCGCGCGGTCCTCTTCGGTTTCCGGCCGCAGTACCGGGCCCAGAGCTGGGCCACTTACGTGCCGTTCCTGAACGCGCTCTATCTCTCGGCCGCGGAAGGCCGCTAGGGGGGCCATGGTCTCAACCCGCACGCTCTTCACTTCGGCCGCCGTGCTTTCGGCTGCCCTGCTCGCGCCGCCCGCGCTGGCGGCGGAGGCGCTCCGGCAGCACCCGGCGAACCCGCGCTGCTTCCTTTTCCGCGGCCAACCCGCCGCTCTCGTGGGCTCGACCGAGCACTATGGCGCGGTGCTGAACCCGGACTTCGACTGGCCACGGTACCTCGACACCCTCGCCGCGGACGGGCTCGACCTCGCGCGGATCTTCAGCGGAGCCTACTTCGAGAAATCCGGCGACTTCGGAATCCGTGACAACACCCTCGCCCCCGCCCCGGGGCGGGCCCTCGTCCCCTGGGCCCGGAGCGCGACCGCGGGAGCGCGGGGGGGCGGGAACACCTGGGACCTCGACCGGTGGGACCCCGCCTACTTCGAGCGCCTGCACCGTTTCGTCGAGGAGGCGAGCCGCCGGGGGATCGTCGTGGAGGTGGTATTCTTCTCCGCCAACTACGCGGGATGGGGCCTGAGCCCCCTCCACGCCGACAACAACGTCAATGGTCTGCCGGTTCTGGACAAGCGCAGGGTCCACACCCTCGACAACGGCCCGCTCCTCGGGCGCCAGGAGGCCCTGGTTCGCCGCATCGTGGCCGAGCTGGCGCCCTTCGACAACGTCTACTACGAGGTCCAGAACGAGCCCTACGCCGATCTCCCGGAGACGGCCGACATCACGAACCCGTACCTGCTTGCGGCGGAGGTCGCGAAGGACTGGCTCTTCTGGAAGAACCGGGTCGACCTCGCGAGCCGCGACTCCCTGGCCTGGCAGGCGCGGATCGCGGAGGTGATCGCCGAGGAAGACGCGAAGCGTGGGAGCCGGCACCTGGTCGGGCAGGACGTGGGCAACTTCCGCTATCCCCTCCGGAACGTGGACGAGCGGGTCGCGATCGTGAACTTCCACTACGCGTGGCCGGAGGCGGCGACCCTCAACCGCGACCTGGGCAGGGTCGTCGGCTTCAACGAGACCGGCTTCGCGGGCGCGGAAGACGCCACCTACCGCCGCCAGGCCTGGGAGTTCCTCCTGGCGGGCGGAGGGCTGTTCTGCCACCTCGACTACTCCTTCGCGGTGGGGCACGAGGACGGGACCGCCCGCAACGAGGCCCCCGGCGGAGGTAGCCCCGCCTTGCGCAAGCAGCTCCGGGTCCTGAAGGACTTCCTGAACGGGCTCGACCTCGCCGCCCTCGCGCCCGATCCCCTGGTCGTGCGCGCCGCCCCGGGAGCCTTCACCCAGGCGCTCTCCGCGCCGGGAAGGCAGTACGCGATCTACGTCCGCGGGGATGGCCACACCCGGCTCACCCTGGAGCTGCCCGCGGGCCGCTACCGCGAGGAGTGGGTGGACACGAAGGACGGCCGGCTCGTGAAGACCGAAGCCTGGGACCACGCGGGCGGCCGGCGCTCGGCCGAGAGCATGCCCTACGTCGCCGACGTTGCCCTGCGCCTCCGGGCCGAGACCCGCTGACTCCCGGATGGCCGGCTACCGGCTGCGGCCCTGACCGCGCAGCAGCTCGCGCACGCGGTCGATCGGGATCGCCTCCACGGTGCGTCCGGAGCCGCTCACGGTCACGGCGCGGAAGAGCGAGTTGAGGACCGCCTCTTCCGTGGCCTCGAGGGCGGCCTCGAAGAGCGGGGAGAGCGCGTCGCCCGTCACGCAGGCAGCGGCCGGGGTCGTGGGGGCGCCGTGCCGGAAGCGCAGCGCGGTCGAGAACGCGATCGCGTAATCGCCGCTGCCGTTCGTATAGGCGGCGCCCGTGCGGGCCAGGCCGAAGAGGGCGCGGGCGGCCAGCCGCTTCAGATCGCGGGCGAGGAGCGGCGCGTCGGTGGCTACTACGATCATGCAGGAGCCGCCGCCTTCGCCCTCCTTGGTCGAGCCGTCCGCAACCCGCGGTTCCGTGAAGGCGTGCTGGCCGAGCTCGCGCCCCACGGGCACCCCGTCGACCGCGAGGACGCCGTCGAAGTTCGTCTGCACGAGCACGCCGAGGCGGTGGCCCCCGAAGCGCGCGGGCAGGACCCGGGAGCTGGTGCCGATGCCGCCCTTCCAGCCGAAGCAGACGGTGCCGGCCCCCGCGCCCACCGCCCCCTCGGCCACCGGTCCTTCGGCCGCGGCCGCCAGGGCCCCGCGGACGTGCGCCCGAGTCACGGGGAGGCTGCGGATGTCGTTCAGGCCACCGTCGTTCGTCTCCCCCACCAGCGCGTTCACCGAGCGCACGGCCTCGTTGCCGGGCTGGGCGAGCGTGTGCGCCACGACCGCCTCCACCGCCGTCCCCACGGCCAAGGTGTTCGTGAGGACGATGGGGGTCTCGATCGTGCCCAGCTCTTCGACCTGGGTCGAGCCCGCCAGCTTTCCGAACGCGTTGCCCACGAACACCGCGCCCGCCACTTTCTCCTGGAAGAGGTTCCCCCCATGGGGCAGCACCGCGGTGACGCCCGTGCGGATGCGCTCGCCCTCGACGATCGTGGTGTGGCCGACCCGGACTCCGGCCACGTCGGTGATGGCGTTGAGGGGCCCCGGCGGGAAGACGCCCGGGGCTACGCCCAGGTCACGCGCGCAGGGACGCGCGGCCTCGTCGGCACCCGCAACCAGCGCGAGCACCAGGAGGCCCCACCTCACGGCCTGGGCAGCCCCCACTCCTCAGCCAGCGATCGCCAGACCACCTCGGGAAGCTGGACGAGGACGGGCCGCTTCTCGGGATCGAGCCAGCGCAGCAGGCTCTCCATGGGCGCGTCGTCGAAGGCCGTGCAGCCCGCGGTCACCGATCCGCGCGCGGCGCGCAGGTGGAGGAAGATGCAGCTCCCGCCGTCGGGCGCCGCCGGAGCGTCGTTGTGACCCACCCACACCACGAGCCGGTACAGCGCGTCGCTCCGCCGCATGTCCTCGGCCGAGGACCAGTCTTTCGCGACCTCGCGCTCGTCCACGAGCCGGTTGTAGAAGGCCGAGCGCGGATCGTCGACGCAGCGCAACGTGGGCGTGGCCTGCCGGTACGGCAGGTGAGTGCCCGGAGGGGCTTGGGGAGCGTAGCCCGTCGCCAGGCGCAGGTCGAAGACGCCGGCCGGGCTCTTCCCATCGCCCTCGCGCTTGGTCGGGCCCTCGAGGCCGGACCGGTGCAGCCCCTTGCCCCAGGCGAGACCCGTCCGTCCCAGGGCGCCGCCCACGGCCTCCCCGGCCGCGGTCCAAGGCGTCTCCGCGCTCGCCCGCTCATACCGGCGCACGCGGGCCTCCGTCGCGTCCCAGCTCGCGCTCACCGAGAGGACGATCTGGCGGCTCGCGGGAGGGATCGGCGAGGACGCGGCGGTGAGGATGGCCAGGGCCAGCAGCATGCCCGAGTCTAATACGCGGCCGCGTTGAAATCCCACGGACGCTCGACTAGACTCGGGGGTCGCGTCTGCTGGGAGGTCGTCCAACGGTAGGACACATGGCTCTGGACCATGGTATCGGGGTTCGAATCCCTGCCTCCCAGCCAATCCAGACAGACACTTAGCTCCACTACGATTCAACGGCGCGTTGGTGGGGACAAGCCGGGGACAAGTCCATTCGACGGGATCCGCTGATGGGGAACGGGCTCCGAAGAACGCTCGAACGCGGCCATCCCACGAGGGTGGTGCACGAAACCGGGGCGGCGTAGTCGCGGCATCAAGTGGGTCCCATCGTCGAATTGGAGTGGCAGCCAATGTCTGCCAGGAGACCAGTGAAACTCGCCCCAACTAGCTACGCGGCTTGGAAGCGCCGTCCGAGCCAGGGCTCTGCACGCCCGATTCTGGCGCGGCCGCCGGCGGGGTGAGCTCTGGTGGCGGTAGCAGCCTCAAGAGCGCGTCATGGATCAAACGAACGGTAACCTCGGGCTCGGTCCGCCCGTAGAACCCCTGTTCCTTCAGCTGCCGAAGCAGCTCAAACGCCTGCCGCGATACCGTCACCTTGAACCTTTCCGGCGGCGTCGTCTGGCTAGGTCGGAGGGCTTTGGACCTCTTAGGCACCTTCTTGGACCCAAAAACGCCCCTAAATGGGGCTTTAGTACCCCGTACTAAGACCCTAATTGGACCTCAAATGACACTTGATGGTGCTAGCATCGCGCTCACGCGTAGGACCAGATCGGGCCGGCGCCGAGGCTCTAATCCGGACGCACGGCGCGAGCCGTCACAAACAAGAGATCACCGTCCAGTCCCCCGGGCAATGCCAGAGGACAGCGGACGGCGGCGGCCAGAAAGGAGAGCGGGTTGACAAGACCGTTTGACATGGCCCAAAACAGGTACCATTCAGTCATGGGGAGCACCCAGGAACGCCTGCGTGAGCTGTTGGTGAAGCGCAGCCTACTGCCAGGTCCCATCACGCTGAGCAACGGTCAGCAGGCCGACTACTACTTCGACTGCAAGCGTGTGACGCTCAGCCCCGAAGGCGCAGACCTCGTCGCGGATGCCTTCCTCGCTGAGATCGAACGGCTCCCGGAGCAACCCCAGGCAATCGGTGGTCTGACTCACGGCGCCGATCCGATCCTCGGGGCTGTCATGATGCGGGCCTACGAGCGCGGTAAGAGATACGAGACCTTTTACGTGCGGAAGGAACCGAAACCGCACGGCACAAAGCAGTGGATCGAGAACCCCCCTGAGCCGGGCAGTAAGGTGGTGATCGTCGACGACGTGATCACCACCGGCAAGTCAGCGATTAAGGCAATCGAGCAGGCGGAAAACAACGGCTGCACGGTCACGGCCGTCATCGCGCTGGTGGATCGAGAGCAGGGCGGGGCAGAGGCGATACGGAAACGCTGCAATCTGTATGTTCCGCTCTTTAGCCTGCGGGACTTCCCCGAGGTTGCGAATCTGCGTCGCGGCGACGCCCATGCCTATCCATGACGAGATTCGCAAGAGGCTCGCTGCAGGGTTAGACGAGGACAGCCTCCTGAACGTCACGAGGCTGATCGCAAGCGTCCATGGCAACGGCGAAGCCGCCAGACCCATCGTCCTTCACACGATCCTTACCGTTCTGGAGGGCACATGGCGGCGGTGGTTCGAGGGCTACCCGACGACGCTCGAGCTCGGAGCATCGCTTTCGGCGCGCATCGTCCCCGCAGTCAATGCCGTCCTCACAACCGATGCAGGCGGGAGGCCGGACGAAATCCTGACTGCGCTGGATGACCTAGCACGTGCGTACAAGCGTTGCATAGAGGAATTCCCCGCCTGAGCCTCTGTGTCTAGGAGGCGATCCCGGCCTCGCGGTCTCGGGGATTCTCCCCGCCCGGCTTCTTGAGCCCGACGCACGGGGACGCAGCCAGGAGCTCGTTCGCGACTGCCCAGGAGAAGACGCGGCGAAGGAGTTCGAAGACCCGATTGGCCCAGTAGGGCCGCTGCGCTGCAATCGCCTCCACGAACGTGCGCACGTCCCGGCGAGTGATCTCCTCGGGGCGTCGGCTACCCAGGGCTGGCTCGATCTCGGTCTTTAGGATGTTGCGCCAGTTGTAGAGGGTGCTGGGGCGCAGCGGGAGGTTGTCCTTGTTCTTGCCCTCGGAGAGGAAGCGTTCGCACAAGGAGCCTAGCGTCATCAGGCCCCGTGTTCGTTTCGTCGCGCGGCGACCTTCTCCCCTTGAGGATCGGCGCCCTTGGTCACATCAGCGAGGACATGCCGGGCGAGGTCGCGGGCGGCGGCGAGCGAGACCAGTACGTCAGCGCTGACCGCGCCCCGGCTACCGCGGCACCATGGCCGTGAAGGGGAAGACATAGGCCTGCAGGAGCACGAGCAGGCCGACCAGGCACGCCAAAGCCAGGCTGTGGAAGAACACGTAGCGCAGGATGTCGCCTTCATGGCCGTACCAGCGTGTGGCGGTGCTGGCCACCACGATGCTCTGCGCGTCCACCATCTTGCCCATCACGCCACCTGAGCTGTTGGCGGCGGCCATCAACGTGGGGCTCAGGCCGAGCTGCTCGGCGGTGATCCGCTGCAAGCTCCCGAAGAGCACGTTGGACGAGGTGTCCGAGCCGGTGAGGGCCACCCCCAGCCAGCCCAGCAGGGTACCGAAGAACGGGTAGAGAACGCCGGTCTTGGCGAAGGCCAGGCCCAGGGTGGCGTCGAGACCCGCGTACCGCGTGGTGAACCCCAGCGCGAGCATGGCGGCGATGGTGAGGAGAGACAGGCCGACGAGCTTGAGGGTGGCCCAGTAGCTGCGGAGGAGCTCCGCCGGGCGGTAGCGCATGACCAGGGCGGCGATGAGGGCGGCCACCAGGATGCCGGTGCCGGTGGCGGAGAGCCAGTTGAGGAGATAGACGGCGGTCTCGGGCTTCGGCGCCACCACCACCGGGGGCACGCGCTGCACCAGGTTGTGCAGCCCACGCACCGGGATGCGCAGGACCGAGATCCCGTCCAGGAGCGCCTTCGTCTGGGGCAAGCCCCAGACGAACACCACGACGCTCAGGATGATCCAGGGCAGCCAGGCCCGGAGCACCTGACCCGACGAGTGGCCGTGCGACGTCTCGGGAGGCGGCGGCGCCTCCTTTCCGTCCGCCCCCCAGTGCTGGCGCGGCCGCCAGACCCGGAGGAACAGGGTCACCGCGCCCATCGAGATCAGCGCGGACACCACGTCCACCAGCCACGGGCCGTGGAGGTTCGAGATGAGGAACTGAGGCACCGCGAAGGCGCCTCCCGCCACCAGCACGGCCGGCCAGATCCCGAGAACGCCCCGCCAGCCCGCGAAGGCCCAGACCAGCCAGAACGGCACGATCACGGAGAAGAACGGAAGCTGCCGCCCGGCCATGGCGCTCAAGCTCCGGAGGTCGAGATCGGTGACGCTCTGGAGGGCGATGATCGGCGTGCCGAGCGCGCCAAAGGCCACGGGCGCGGTGTTGGCGATGAGGGAGAGGCCCGAGGCGGCGAGGGGCGAGAAGCCCAGGCCCATCAGGATGGCCCCGCTCACCGCCACGGGGGTGCCGAACCCCGAGGCGCCCTCGAAGAAGGCGCCGAAGCAGAAGGCCACCAGCAGGAGCTGCAGGCGCTGGTCGCGCGTCACCGCGGTCAGGCTCTCGCGCAGGATCGTGAACAGCCCCCGCTGCACGGTGAGCTGGTAGAGGAACATCAGGTTCAGGATGATCCAGCCGATGGGCAGGAGGCCGTAGGCGGCGCCGAAGGCCGCCGTGCCGAGGGCCATGCCGGCGGGCATGCCGAACACGAGGACCGCCACCGCGAGCGCGGTGAAGAGCCCCAGGAGGGCGGCCGTGTGGGCCCGGAGCCGGAGCCAGGCCAGCGTGCCCAGGAGCACGATCACGGGGAGGGCGGCGAGCAGGGTCGAGAGGAGCCGGTTGCCCAGGGGGTCGTACACCTGCGGCCACGACTGCGCCGTCTGTGCCAGGGCGGCAGGTGTCATGGCAACCCCCCGAGGTGGCCCGGAGCCGGAGCAAGTTATACTAGAGATTCCTGAGGCCGTCGCCTGAGGCGCGGGGTCGACCAGGCCCGCATCCCTTCCCTCGCGCCCGTCCATTGAAGCGCCGAAAGACTCCGGAGGAAGCGTGAGCCAGTCATCCGTCTATTTCGTCGTGCACCTCGCCCCCATCCTGCTCGCGCTCGGGCTCGCCTGGACCGTCCTACGGGCGGTAGGGATCAGGGTGGTGTGGCGGGAGGACGAGTAGCCTCCTCCTCGGGGGACCGGATCTTCCGACACGCCGCGTAGAACAGGCCGTCGTAGGCCACCTTCATCGCGGCCCCCACCACGAGCGGCGTCATCAGCGAGGCGGTGGCCACGAGTCCCGCGAAAGCCGGCGCCACCGCCCAGGCTCCCATGCGCACGAGGTGGGTGAGACCGGAGGCGAGCGTGCGCTCCTCCGGCCGCACCACCGCCATCACGTAGGACTGGCGGGTGGGAACGTCCATCTCCGCGAGCCCCTCCCGCAGCAGGAAGAGGGCGGCCGCCACGGGAAGGCTCGGGGCGAAGGCGACCGTGACCAGGAGCAGGCTGGACGGCACGTGGGTGAAGACCATGGTGTTCACGAGGCCGATCCGGCGGGCCAGGAGCGCAGCTCCCACGTGGGAGAGCGCGTTCAGGACCCGCGCGGCGAAGAAGAGCAGCCCGAGGGTCTCGGCCCCCACGGCAAAGCGCTCGCTGAAGAAGAGCGAGAGGAAAGCCGTGGTCAGGAAGCCGCCGCCCAGGCTGTCCAGGGCGAAGAGGGCCGTGATCCGTGCGAGCAACCGGCGCGAAGACGGGGTGAGGCGCACCGTCACGGCAGGCCCGTGTCCCCCGGACCGCTTGGGGGCAGGGGGGCCCTCCACCGCCGGCGAGAGGCCGAGGTAGAGGGGCAGCGGGGCCAGGGCCAGGAGGGCCACCAGGCCGAAGCTGGCGCGGAGGGCCTCCAGGTCGCCGAGGCCCCGGGTCACGAGGAGCGCGGGGGTGATCGCGAGCAGGGAGCCCAGGGCGTGCCCGGCGTCCTGCAAGACGTTGTAGGCGGCGAAAAGGGCGGTCCGGCCCGCGTCGGTGGTGGTCTCGGGCAGAGCGGCCTGCTCCAGTACGAGAGCCGCCCCCCGATCCCGTCCCATGCCGTTCAACATCCCGAGAAACGCGCACAGGGCCAGCGCAAGGGGAGCCGTCACCAAGGGGACGGCCAGAGCGCCCGCTCCCCCCAGCACCGTCAGGCCGATCAGGAAGCGTCGCCGGCCCAGGCGGTCTCCGCGCAGCGTGGCGAGGAGGCTGGCCAACGCTGCCCCCGCGAGGCCGGCCGCAACCACGAGCCCAAACGCGGCGGGACCGACGCGCAGCCGGGCGAGGTAGAGCCCGAGCAGGACGGCCACGAGCCCGGTCGCGGTCGCGCGCAGGAAGGCGGCCAGGCAGAGGCGGACCTGGTCCGGGGTCCAGGGGCGCACGTGCACTTATATAACAGTCGACTATAGATATAGCAATTGCTATATTGCAAACTGGCGGCACCGCTCTCCCCGCCCGGCGGGCGGCCGGCATCGATCCCGCGATCGCCCTGCGGTCGGACGGAAGGGCCGGGCACTATACTCCGGCGTGCCCCCCGCCCGACGCGTCGCTCTCCCACTCGACCGGCCCGGTCCCGGAGAGGAGCGCCGCCTGCGCGCCCTGCTCGCGCAGCCCGCCGAGGCCGCGGCGAAGGCCCTGCTTGGCCACGTGCTCGTACGGCGCGGACGGCGGCCGCTCCGGGTGCGCATCGTGGAGACCGAGGCCTATCTCGGCGAAGCCGACCCCGCGGCTCATGCCTTCCGCGGCCGCACCCCCCGCACGGAGCCGATCTGGGGACCCCCAGGGACGCTGTACGTCTACTTCATCTACGGCATGCACCACTGCCTGAACCTCAGCGCCGACCGCGAGGGCGTGGCGGGCTGCGTTCTGATCCGCGCCGGGGAGCCCCTCGAAGGAAGTGGGCTGCCGCCCCTGTCCTGCCGCGGTCCGGGTCGGCTCTGCCGGAGACTGCGGCTGACCACCCGCGAGAGCGGCCGCCATCTCTTCGAGCCGCGCGCGCCCCTGACCCTGCGCGAGGGGACGGCTCCGCGGCGCATCGCGGTGTCGAGGCGGGTCGGCATCCGGAAGGCGGCGGAGCGGCCTCTCCGATTCTTCGATCCGGAGAGCCCCGCGGTCTCGGCGGGCCCGCGCCTCCTGGTGTAAGCTTCCTGGGTGAGGGGCTTACTGGCCGTGGGCCTGGTGCTCCTGGGCGCCGCGGGATCGGCCGAGGCCCCGGAGCTCGATCCGGCGTTCGCGCGGGAGCTCCCCGCGGAAGTGGGCGACCTGAGCACGTTCGAGATGGTGAGCGGTGCCTTCACGAGCGCCTCCGCCTCCGGCCACCATCGGTTCTACGTGAACCCGCACTGGCAGGCCCTCTACCAGGACGCGGCCGGTTCCTGAGCGGCGGGTCGCGAGCGCCCGGGCGCACCACAGGAGGCCGATGAAGCGGAGCCAGACGTGCATCAGCGGTTCCCTCCCCCTACGGGGGGAGGGTTAGGGTGGGGGGTCGATGATGAAGACCGACGTTTTCGGGGCCCGCTCGAGGTTCGAAACGGGACAGGGAGCGGCCACCCTCTACCGGCTGAGCGCGCTCGAGCAGGCGGGGGTGGCGAAGGACCTCGGCCGCCTGCCGTTCTCGATCAAGGTGCTGCTGGAAGCGGTGCTGCGCAGCGTGGACGGCGAGCTGGTGACCGGCGAGGACGTCCGGAACCTGGCGGCCTGGAACGCCACCGCCCCCAAGGACGTCGAGCTGCCTTTCATGCCGGCCCGGGTGATCCTCCAGGACTTCACGGGCGTTCCCGCGGTGGTGGACCTGGCCTCGATGCGCGGAGCGGTGAAGCGGCTCGGGGGCGATCCCCGGAGGATCAACCCCCTCGTCCCCGTCGACCTCGTGGTGGACCACTCGGTGCAGGTGGACGTCTTCGGCTCCCCGGACGCCCTGCAGAAGAACGCGGAGATCGAGTTCCAGCGCAACCGCGAGCGCTACGAGTTCCTGCGCTGGGGCCAGAAGGCCTTCGCCAACTTCCGGGTGGTGCCGCCCGCCACCGGCATCGTGCACCAGGTCAACCTCGAGTACCTGGCCAAGGGGGTGCTCACGAAGCGGGAAGAGGGGGCGACCGTGGCCTTCCCCGACACCCTGGTGGGGACCGACTCCCACACCACGATGATCAACGGCCTGGGCGTGCTCGGCTGGGGAGTGGGGGGGATCGAGGCCGAGGCGGCCATGCTCGGGCAGCCTCTGTACATGGTCACCCCCCAGGTGGTGGGCTTCCGGCTCGCGGGCCGGCTCCGTGAGGGAGTGACCGCCACCGACCTCGTCCTCACCGTGACCCAGATCCTGCGCAAGAAGGGGGTGGTGGAGAAGTTCGTGGAGTTCTACGGCCCCGGCCTCGCGCAGATGACCCTGGCCGACCGGGCCACCATCGCGAACATGGCCCCCGAGTACGGCGCCACCTGCGGCTTCTTCCCCGTGGACGACGAGACCCTCGGCTACCTCCGGCGCACCGGCCGGACGGAGGCCGAGGTGACGCTGGTCGAGCGCTACTGCAAGGAGCAGGGACTCTTCCGCACCGAGGCCTCGCCCGACCCCGTCTTCACGGACACCCTGGAGCTCGACCTCGCCACGGTCGAGCCGAGCCTGGCCGGTCCCAAGCGGCCCCAGGACCGGGTGGCCCTCGCCCAGATGAAGGAGGCCTTCCGCAAGGCCCTGACCGCGCCCGTCAAGGAGCGCGGCTTCGGCCTCGCGGCCGAGGACCTCTCGCGCAGCGCACCCGTGGAGGTGCGCGGCGACAAGGCCGAGCTCCGGCACGGGTCGGTGGTGATCGCCGCGATCACGAGCTGCACCAACACCTCGAACCCGTCGGTCATGCTGGGGGCGGGCCTCCTCGCCCGGAAGGCGGCGGCCCGAGGCCTCCGCGTTCCCGGATACGTGAAGACGAGCCTGGCCCCCGGCTCCAAGGTCGTCACCGAGTACCTGCAGAAGGCCGGGCTCATGAAGGACCTCGACTCCCTCGGGTTCAACCTCGTGGGCTACGGCTGCACGACCTGCATCGGCAACAGCGGCCCTCTCCCCCCGGTGGTCTCGAAGGCGGTGAACGAGGGCAAGCTGGTGGCCGCGGCCGTCCTCTCCGGCAACCGGAACTTCGAGGGCCGGGTGAACCCCGACGTGAAGGCGAACTACCTGGCCTCGCCTCCCGTGGTGGTGGCCTACGCCCTGGCGGGGACGACCGACATCGATCTCACGAAGGAGCCCCTCGGCCGGGACAAGGGGGGCCGGCCGGTGATGCTGGCGGACGTCTGGCCGACCCAGAAGGAGGTGGCGGAGCTCGAGGACTCGATCGGCGCCCAGATGTTCCGCAGCAGCTATGGCAACGTCTTCGACGGCAACCCCACCTGGAACGCGATCCCGGTGCCGGGGGGCGACCTGTTCGAGTTCAAGGAGGAATCCACCTACATCCAGGACCCGCCGTTCTTCGCGTCCTTGACCCTCGAGCCGAAGCCCCTCCTCGACATCCTGGGCGCGCGGGTGCTGGCCGTGGTCGGCGACTCCGTCACCACCGACCACATCTCCCCCGCCGGGGACATCGCCTTGAACAGCCCGGCCGGACGCTACCTCGTGTCCAAGGGGATCGAGAAGAAGGACTTCAACTCCTACGGATCGCGGCGGGGCAACGACCGGGTGATGGTGCGCGGCACCTTCGCGAACATCCGTCTCAAGAACCTGATGGTCCCCGGAGTGGAGGGCGGTGTCACCCTGCACGTGCCTTCCGGCGAGCGCATGGACGTCTACGACGCGGCCGAGCGCTACCGGGCCGAAGGGATCCCGCTGGTGGTGATGGCCGGGAAGGAGTACGGGAGCGGCTCCTCGCGGGACTGGGCGGCCAAGGGGACCCTGCTCCTGGGGGTGCGGGCCGTGCTCGCCGAGAGCTACGAGCGCATCCACCGCAGTAACCTGGTGGGGATGGGGGTGCTGCCCCTGCAGTTCAAGACCGGCCAGAGCGCGGAGTCCCTCGGCCTCACCGGCCAGGAAAAGCTCACCATCGCCGGCATCGCGGGCGAGCTCCTGGCCCGGCAGGACGTCACGGTCGCGGTGGAGCGCAGGGACGGCACGAAGTCGTCCTTCACCGCCACCGCCCGTCTCGACACCCCGGTCGAGATCAACTACTACCGCAACGGGGGCATACTCCACGCCGTGCTTCGGAAAATGCTCAAGGGCTGACGCGTCCGCGCGATGGCACGTCTGACCTTCCTCGGCGCGGCCAAGACGGTCACCGGCTCGCAGTACCTGGTCGAGACCGACGCCGCCCGGGTCATGGTCGATTGCGGCATGTTCCAGGGCGAGAAGGCGCTGCGCCAGCGCAACTGGGCAGAGCCAGAGTACGACCCCGCGCGGGTGGAAGCCCTGGTCCTCACCCATACCCACCTCGACCACATCGGCCGGGTGCCCCGGCTGGTCAAGCAGGGCTTCCGGGGGCCCATCTGGTGCACGCCGGCCACCCGGGAGCTGGCGGAGATCCTGCTGCTCGACGCCGCCCACCTCCAGAAGGAGGACGCGGAGTACCTCAACCGGAAGGGGCTCACCACGCACGAGCCGGCTCTGCCGCTCTTCGACGAGGCGGAGGTGCAGGAGGCGCTCACCCTCTTCCGGACCGTCCTCCTGGGGGAGGAGCGCGCGGTCGCGAAGGGCGTCTCCTTCTCCTTCCGCGACGCCGGGCACCTCCTGGGGGCCGCCTCGGCGGACGTGACGCTCCGCGATGACGGGCGGACCACGCGGGTCCTCTTCAGCGGCGACGTGGGGCGGTTCGGGGCGGTCCTGACCAAGGACCCCGAGCTGGCTCCGGCCGCGGACTACCTGGTCGTGGAGAGCACCTACGGCAACCGCGCGCACCCGCCGGTGGACGTGCGCGACCAGCTCGAGGGCGTCCTGCAGCGCACCTTCGCGCGCGGCGGGGTGCTGCTGATCCCCGCCTTCGCGGTGGGCCGGGCCCAGCAGATGATCCTGCTGATGGACCAGATCGTGAGCGAGGGCCGGATGCGGCCCTTCCCCATCCACATCGACAGCCCGATGGCGGTGGACGCCACCCGCATCTACGCGAGCCACCCCGAGGCCCACCGGGTGAGCCTGAATGGGACCTCTGGCCGGAGCCTGCTCTACGGCAAGTGGGTCCACCTCCACCGCACGCGCGCGGAGTCGGAGGCCCTCAACACGATGAAGGGCCCGGCCGTGATCATCTCCTCGAGCGGGATGCTGACCGGGGGGCGCATCCTCCACCACTGCCGGGTGCGGCTGCCCCAGGCGGAGAACACGCTGCTCATCACCGGCTACCAGGCCGCGGGGACCCTCGGTCGGGCTCTCCTCGACGGGGCGCGGGTGGTGCGCATCCACAAGGGGGAAGTACCGGTGCTGGCCGAGGTGCGAGACCTGAAGGGCCTCTCCGGCCACGCCGACGCCGCCGAGATGCTGCGCTGGCTGTCCGGGGTGACGGCCCCGCCCCGCATGGTCTTCGTGACCCACGGAGAGGAGGATGCGGCGCAGGCCCTCGGCGCGCGCATCACGAAGGAGCGCGCCTTCCCCACCCACGTCCCCGGCCTCGGCGAGAGGGTGGAGCTTTCGTGAAGGCGCTCCTCATCGACATCGACGGCGTGGTCCTGCAGGACGACCGGCCCCTGCCCGGGGCGGGGGAGCTCGTGACCTGGCTCCTCGGCTCGGGCCGCCCCTTCCTGTTCCTCACGAACTACTCGTCGCAGACCCCGGCCGAGCTCGCCCACCGCCTCGGCACGGCGGGGGTCGCCGTCCCCCCCGAGCACGTCTACACCTCGGCCATGGCCACTGCGGAGTTCCTGGCCAAGCAGGCCGGGCCCCAGCGCCGGGCCTACGTCGTGGGGGAGGGAGCCCTCGTGCACGCGCTCTACCAGGCGGGCTTCACCCTCTCGGAGACCGACGCCGACTTCGTGGTGCTCGGGGAGACCCGCGCCTACAACTTCGACATGATCCAGCGGGCGTCCCAGCTCGTGAAGAAGGGGGCCCGCTTCATCGCCACCAACCCCGACGTGGCGGGGCCGCAGGGCCGGCCGAGCTGCGGAGCCTTCGCCGCCCCCATCGAGCGCATCACCGGCAAGGCCCCTTTCTACGTGGGCAAGCCAAGCGCGTTCATGATGCGAGTCGCCCTGCGCCACATGCAGGCCCACTCGGAGGACGCCTGGATGGTGGGGGACAACATGGACACCGACATCATCGCAGGGGTGCAGACGGGCATGGTGACGGTCCTGGTGCTGTCCGGGGTCAGCAAGGAGGAGGACCTGCCCCGCTTCCCCTACCGCCCCGACCACATCGTCCCCGACGCGATCGCGCTGCGCGCCCTGCTCGCGCGGCAGGATTAAGCGGAGCCATCTCCCCTTTGTGCGCCTCCCCGGTTTGTGCTCCAATCGTCGGAAGACAGTGGAGGAGCCTTTGGGTTTGAAGGACCGCATCCATTTCCTGACCACCGCCGAGCAGGTGGACGAGTTCCTGGCGAAGAACGCGAGCGCCGCGATCTTCAAGGAGGGGACCTGCCCCTAGGGATCATCCGGGTGGTGGAGGCGCGCGCGGCCAGCAACCGCGTGGCCGAGCGGACCGGGATCCCGCACGAGTCGCCCCAGATCGTGCTGTTCAAGGACGGCAAGGCAGTCTTCGACCGCGACACCTGGGACATCACGAGCGAGGCGCGGGCGGAGGGTCTGGAAACCCACCCCGCCCGGGTATAGCCGGGGGCGACACAGGGTCCAAGGGGGGCGACGCAGCCCCACCCAAAGGCGACGGACGGCGAGCGAAGCCGCATTCATTGCGGCGTAGCGAGCGGGGGTTGCCGCGCTCCTTCGCGACGCGAAGCCGCGCGGCTCGACCTCGCTGACGCTCGGGCGTCAAGGGGGGGCGACGCAGCCCCCCCTTGCTCAATAACGACGATCCAGCGGCGGGAACAGCGCCCGGAGCGTGTCGACGGCCTCCTGGGAGAACTCGAACGCGGGGACCACCGTCGGGGTGCGCCCTCCACTTGCGGCCGCAACCCGACCAGCGCCCGTCGATGTGGCGGCGAGGCCGAAGTAGGGTCCGAGGTTCACCAGGGGCAGGCTTCCTCCGCGCCGGTTGATGAGGGCGATCCACTCGTTGGCCAGGATGGCGTAGCCCAGGTCCGTCAGGTGGATCCCGTCGTAGCTGAAGATGCCGCCGGTCAGGAAGGCGCTGGTGAGGGCGACCCCGCCCAGGTCGCGGCCGGAGCCCGCGAACTCCTTGAGCAGCGCATTCACGTCCAGGACGGGGATCCCGGCCGCACTGCATATCTCCGCGATCGCCCGGTTGTCGGCCTCCACGCGATCGCGGATCGCCGCCACCTCCGCGGTGTCGAGGATCACCTCGTCGGGCAGGGCGCTCCCCTGGCCGCCGAGGCCGGCCGGGATGCCCACCCCCTGGGCGAGATACGGAGACGCGGCAAGGGTCACGAAGGAGCCCGAAGGGAGCGGACCGTTCGGCCCGATCAGCGGCACCGGCTGCCCGTTCACGAGCACCGGCTGGCGGGTCGCCGGGTTCACCACCACCCGCGGGATCGTGGTCACGAAGGGGATGCTCGTGACGTCGGGAAGGTTCGCGGCCACGATGGGGGCCCCCGTGCCCTTGAGCGCGGCCACGATCTGCGTGTACACCTGCCGGAAGGTGGCGGCGGGGACCAGGGTCACTCCGTCGATCGCCCGACCGTTCACCGCGGCTCCCAGCACGTCGCCGTTGCCGATCCAGATGGTGACGAACGTGGGGTGGGAAGCCACCGCCTGTTGCACCGCGGTGCCGAGGCCGCGCAGCACGAGGTCGTGGAAGCCGCCGCTGGTGGTGGTCAGGCAGTCCACGGACGTCGCGCCGGGTACCCCGAGGTTGTTGTAGGGCCGGGCGAGCTGGGTGTTCACGGGGACCCCCTGGGCCGTGAACTTGGGAGCGATCACCGGGCTGGGGCTCAGGGTCAGGAGGGCCAGCTCGGTCGGGATCCCCGGCTCCGAGACGAGGGGCTGCTGGAAGTCGGTCACCCTCGCCTGGCGCGCGATGAGCGCCGGGTAGGAGTTGAGCTGGTGGGTCTGCACGAGGCTGCCCGACATGAAGCCGGCGGTGAGGCCGTCGCCGAGGGCCACGTAGTTGGTGAAGGCGCTCTGCGCGTGGGCGTAGCCCGAGCCCGCGAGGAGAGCGGCGAGGGCCAGGAAGAAGCGGTTCGTGATCATGGGCTCCTCCCTAGAACGCGTAGCCGAGCGACACGCCGAAGGTGAAGGCGGAGTTGTCGTAGGTTCCGTTGTAGCGGTCGCGGTTCAGCCCTTCGGTGCTGCGCGGAGAGAGGCGGAGGTACCAGGCCCCCGCGTCGATCCGCAGCCGCCCTTCGGTCCACGAGCCGCCGAGAGAGAACCCGTGCCGGTCCTGGTCGGGGAGAAGGGGCGAGACGGACGGGGCGGGCACCGGAGTCTGGTCGAAGTGATAGCCGCCACGGACGGCCCACCGCTCGTTGAGCCGTCGCTCGAGCCCCACCCGGAACTGCCAGATGCTCTGGTAGTCCTCCTCGATGGTCTGGCTCGCCACCCCCGAGCCCCGCTCAAAGTCGACCTGGAGCCGGGAGAAAGTCGACCATTGGAACCAGACCGTGTCCGCGGCCACCGTCCATTGCTCCCAGTGGTAGGCGGCGCCGCCGCTGAAGCTGGCCGGGAAGGTGATCGCGGTCGTGATCCCGGGCCGGCCCGCGGGCAGACCGGCCGCCGCCGCCGCATCGACCTGGGCGTTGCCCGTGGGGATCGGGGTGAAGGCGGCGTCGCCGGTGTAGTCGACCGTCACCTTGTGGCGGTAGGCGAGGCCGAGGGAGAGGTTCTCGCTCGGCTTGGCGAGCAGGCCCACGTTGAAGCCCCAGCCGGTGTCCCAGCCGCTCTCCAGCTGCACCTCCGCAACGTCGATGACGGTCTGGGTAAACGGGTTCACGCTGGGCACGCGCCGGCGGAGGTTGACCTTGGAGAGCCGGAAGTCGAGCCCGCCTCCGATCGAGAGGCGGTCCGCGAGCTTGTAGGCGACGGTGGGGTTCAGGGAGAACGACTTGAGATCCGCCTTCAGCGAGATGAAGCGGCCGCTGTAGGTCTTGGGGTCGGCCCACTGGGTCTTGAGGCCGAAGGGCGAGTCGAGGCCGACCCCGAGCACGAGGCGGTCACGGACCTTCTGGGTGTAGTAGAGGGTCGGCACCGGGATCAACCCGACGTCCTGCTCCTCCCGGGTCCCCGCGCCGGGGAACGGATCGTCCCCCGTGAACCGTGACCGGGGGGCGACCAGCGTCCCTCCGAGATAGATCTGCTTGCCTTTGAGAAAGGCGATCCCCGCCGGGTTGTGGAAGATCGCTGAGGGGTCGTCGGCGAGGGCGGCGTAGGCGCCGGAGAAGCCCATCCCGCGCCCACCCTGCTCGTATATCGAGAATCCGGAGGCGGCCAGGGAGGAGGGCAGCAGGAGCGAGGCCAGGAAGAGGGCGGGGGCGGCGAGGAGGGCGGCGCGCAAGGGGCGCATCGACATCATGTGACCTCCGGTTGGCGTTGATGGATCAGGCCACGGGCAGGAAGACGCGAGTCTCGAGCGCCCCTCCGGGGAGAGGAGCGAAGCGGACGAAGCCGCCCATCTCCCGCACCAGCCGGTAGGCCTCGCCGAGGGGACCGGGGTCGGCCCCCTTCAAAATGCGCTGCTGGTCCTCGGGCGAGAGCGACGCGCCGTGGCCGAGGGCGAGCATCAGGAAGTCGCGCTTCACCTCGCCGTCGCGGCCGCGGAGCAGCACGGGCTTGCGCTCGGAGCGGACCACGATCGAGGAGCCGGGCGGGCAGGCCACCGCGATCCCGTGCAGGAGCGCCGCCGCCGCCCGTCGCAGGCTCGCCGGCGGACAGCGCGGGGGATTCGTGCCGGGGGTGACCTTGTTCTCGACCGAGACCCTGCGCGCGTCGAGGACGGTCCGGGCCGAGGCGACCGCCTCGTTCAACAGGCCGTCGAGGGCCGCCGAGGGGAAGGCGCCCGTGGCCGGGCCGGGCCGCGCCATCGGAATGGGCGCGCTGGGATTTGCCCGCGCGGAGGCGGCGGGCATGGGCCGGGCGGCGGCGAACGATCCGGTCGGGCTGGCGGCCGCGGGCCGCGCCGGAGCGAGGGTCGGGGCCGCCGGGCTCGCCGCGGGGGCACCCCGGGGCACCGCGGCCCTTCCGAGCTGCTGGATGAGCAGCCGCATCCGGGCCGCCTCCTGCTGGATGCTGCCGATCGCTCCCGCGCGCTTGCCTTCGTCGCGGTAGGACTGGAGGAGCTCGGCCTGGGACAGGATCGCGCCCAGTCCCTGGTTCATCTCGCCCACCAGGTCGGTCAGGGCTTCGGCCAGCTCGACGTTGGAGCGGATGGCGCGGTGCAGCAGCTCCTCGGACACCGGGCTCGCGTCGCCCCCCGCCGGGATGGCGGCCGAGGCCAGGTCGGCAGGGTGGGCGAGCACCACTCGGGCCGGCGAGCCCGCGCTCGCCGGGGCCTTCGGCGCCTTCCGGAGCAGGTTCGAGAAGGCCTGGGCCACCACCTCGGGGACGGTGGAGGGATCGAGGCCCTTCTCCTTCAGGTTGTACTTGACCGCGATCGTGGCCAGCATGTCTTGCACCACCGCCACGAAGGTCTCGAGGACCCCCTCACCGCGAGACGCCACCGCCGGGAACGCCTTGCGGCCCCAGAAGTTCAGCGCCTTGTCCATCTCGCCCTGGGGCAGCAGGTCCGGCAAGTCCTGCTTGTTGTACTGCAGGACGAGCGGCACTTTCTCGGGCACCAGGCGGTTGGCGAGCAGGTTGACCTTCATGTTCTCGAAGGCCGACATGTTCTCCTTGAGCTGATTGCGCTGTCCGTCGGCCACGAAGACCACGGCGTCCGCTCCCGCCAGCACCACGCGCCGGGTGGCGTTGTACTGGACCTGGCCGGGAACGGTGTAGAGCTGGATCTTGAAGTCGTAACCGGAGACTGCGCCCAGGCTGAAGGGCAGGAGGTCGAAGAAGAGCGTGCGGTCCTGGGCGGTGTTCAGGGAGATGAGGCGGTTCGCCCCTTCGGGGTCGGTCAGCCTGTGGATCTGCTCGAGGTTGGTGGTCTTGCCCGACTGGGCGGGCCCGTAATAGACCACCTTGGCCTTGATGGTCCGTTCGCTGAAGTTGAACTGGACCATAGTGGCAGGGTCTGCCCGGGGCGTGCTCCTCGAGAAAGCGTGACGGACTATAGCACGGGCATCGCCGCCCCCTCAATCCGCGCGTCCGGCGGCGCCCCCGACCCCGGGGGCTCCCAGGCCTCGCCTTGACCGCAAGCTCCAGCGGCCGTTAGAATTGGAGTTTGTCGTCCGGGCCGGGACGGGCCCTGAGGGAGGATGCAATGGCTCAGCGATGCGACATCTGCGGCAAGGGGCCCCAGTTCGGCAACCGGGTGAGCCACGCCCACAACGTCACCCACCGCCGCTTCAACCCGAACCTGCAGCGGGTCCGGACCGTGCGGAAGGGCGTGCAGAAGAAGCTCCGGGTCTGCACGCGCTGCCTGCGCTCCGGCAAGGTCACGAAGGCGACCCCGCAGCCTCCCGCCACCGCCTGAAGTACCCCCCCGAATTGTCTAGAACGCCGCGATGACGTCGATCTCGACCCGCACTCCCCGCGGGAGAGCGCCCGCCTGGATGGTGGACCGGGCCGGGGGGTTCTTGCCCAGGAAGCGCGCGTAGACCTCGTTCATCTTCGGGAAGTCCGCGATGTCGGCCAGGTAGACCGTGGCCTTGACCACGTGCTCCGGTCCCATCTTCGCGTCCTTGAGGATGGCCAACAGGTTGGTGAGGACGCGCTCGGTCTGGACCGCCACGTCCCCCTCGACGAGCTGACCGGTCGCAGGGTCCATGGCAATCTGGCCGGAGGCGAAGAGCAAGCCGCCGGAGATGACGCCCTGCGAGTAGGGCCCGATCGGCTTGGGGGCCTGGGAGGTGCTGACGTACTTCTTGGGCAAGGGAGCCTCCTCGCGCTGCCTGGGCACGGTGACGCACCCCCGGCGGGACATGAGCCTAAGGGCAACCGGCCCCGGAGATCAAGCCGGGGCCCCGCGGGCCTCTCGTACCGTCAGCGGGAGACGGCCTGCCGCTCGACGTCGATCACGCCCGCCACGCCCCGGACCGACTTCACCACCCTGTCAAGGTGCTTGAGGTCGTTGATGCGCACGGTCAGCTCGATGGAGGCGGTTCGGTCATCGAAGGTGCGGACCTGGGCGTCCCGGATGTCGGTCTGCATCGCCGCCAGCACCGCGGTGACCGCGGCCAGCGCCCCCGGACGGTCTTCGATGTCCACCGCGAGACGCACCTCGTAGGACCCGTCGCCCCCGCTCTCCCACTCCACCGCGATCCGCCGCTCCGGGTCGTAGAGGAGGTTCGTGACGTTGGGGCAGTTCTGGGCGTGGACGGAGACGCCCTTGCCCCGGGTGATGTAGCCCACGATCGGCTCCCCGCGGATGGGGTTGCAGCACATGGCCCGGTAGACGAGCAGGTCGTCGGTTCCCTTGACCTTGATGCGCTCCTCGCCCACCCGCAGGAAGCGCTTCACCGCGTCCACCATGGGCCGGGCCTTCTCGGGGGCGGGGGGCTGCTCGAGCTTCTCGGGCGAGACCAGCCGGGCCAGGACCTGCCGGACCGAGACCTTGCCGTAGCCGATTGCGGCGAAGAGGTCGTCGATCCGCATCCCCACCCCGAGCTCCTGGGCCAGGGCCTCGAGGGGGGCGGGTTCCGAGAGCGCCTTCTTCAGGGAGAGGTCGTAGCGCTTCAGCTCCCGCTCCAGGTGCTTCCTCCCGATCTCCAGGGCCTGCTGCTTCTCCGCGTTGTTCAGGTAGTGGCGGATCTTGGCCTTGGCCTTGTTGGTGACGGTGTAGCTCAGCCAGTCGCGACTGGGATGCTGGCCGGGGCCGGTCAGGATCTCCACGATGTCCCCGTTCTTGAGCTTGTAGCGGAGGGAGACCATCTTGCCGTTGACCCGCGCCCCCACGCACTGGTGGCCGACCTCGGTGTGGATCGCGTAGGCGAAGTCCACGGGGCTGGCCCCCCGGGGGAGCATCTTGACCTCGCCCTTGGGGGTGAAGCAGTAGACCTCCTCCGGGTAGAGGTCGAGCTTCAGGGAGTTCAGGAACTCGTGGGGGTCCTTCACCTCCTGCTGCCACTCCAGGAGCTGGCGCAGCCAGGAGAAGGCCTGGTCGTCCTGGTCGAAGCCGCTCTTTCCCTCCTTGTACTTCCAGTGGGCGGCGATCCCCTCCTCGGCCACCCGGTGCATCTCCTGGGTGCGGATCTGGACCTCGAAGGGGTGGCCCTCGTCGCCGATCACCGAGGTGTGGAGGGACTGGTAGCCGTTGGGCCGCGGCATGGCGATGAAATCCTTTATCCGGCCGGGCACCGGCCGCCACAGGTTGTGCAGCACCCCCAGGGCGGCGTAGCAGTCGGAGACGCCCTTCACGAGCACCCGCAGGGCCACGAAGTCGTAGACCTGGTCGAGGTCGATGCGCTGCCGGCGCAGCTTCTGGTGGATGGAGTAGAGGCGCTTGATGCGCCCCTCCATGGCGGCCTCGAGGCCGGCCCCCCGCAGCTTCTCCCCCACCGTGGCCGTGATCCTCTCGATGAACTCGGTGGCCTGCTGCCGCCGCTCCCCCACCCGGGCCGCGAGGTCTTTGTAGGCCTCGGGCTCGAGGTACTGGAAGGAGAGGTCCTCCAGCTCGTTCTTGACCTTGCTCATCCCCAGGCGCCCGGCCAGCGGCGCGTAGATGTCCATGGTCTCGCGGGCGATGCGGACCCGGCGTTCGTCGGGGAGGTACTGCAGGGTGCGCATGTTGTGGAGGCGGTCGGCGAGCTTGACCAGGATGACCCGCACGTCGTCCACCATGGCCAGGAGCATCTTCCGGTAGTTCTCGGCCTGGCGCTCCTCGGTGGTGGAGAACGGGATCTTCCCGATCTTGGTCACCCCCTCCACGATGTGCAGCACGTCGGGCCCGAAGTACTCCTTGAGCCGTTCGGGGTCGGTCAGGGTGTCCTCCAGGACGTCGTGGAGGAGGCCCACTGCGACGCACACCGGGTCCATCCTCATGTCGGCGAGGATGGCCGCCACCTCGAGGGGGTGGATGAGGTACGGCTCCCCGGAGGCGCGGGTCTGCCCCTTGTGCTCCACCGCGGAGAAGATGTAGGCCCTGCGGAGCAGCTCGAGGTCCGCCTCCGGGTGATGGCGCTTGACCGTGTCGTAGATGTCTTCGAACCGGATCATGGGAGGGGGTTTCTTCACGGCTTTCTCGCTGGCTTTCTTCAGTTTAGGGACCGGAGCGCGAGCGGTCAACCGGGCCCGCTTTCCTTGACTTGCTTTTGGGACTGCGCCTATAATCCGCCGCCTCGGAGCCTCTCTTAAATCCCTGAGCTGGGAGACGGCTGATGAAGACCCGCTACCACGCCCCTGCGCTCGCCGCCCTCCTGTCCCTCCTCACCGGGGTCGGCTGCCACACGGTCCAGGCCCGGGCAGCCTTCAAGGACGGAAACCGGTTTTACAAGGAGGAGAACTGGCGGAGGGCGATCGAGCAGTACGAGAAGGCGCTGGCCCACGACCCGGACTATGCGGAGGCGCACTTCTACCTGGCGAGCGCCCAGCAGGCCCTCTACCGCCCCGGCAAGGAGGGCGACGAGAACAAGGCGCGCCTCGAGCAGGCGATCGAGCACTACACGAAGGCGATCGAAGTCAACCGGAGCAACACCCCGAACCTGCAGAAGGTGCGGCAGAACGCCCTCGCCATGCTGACCTCGATCTACTCGGAACCGCCCTACACGGACTACCAGAAAGCCCTCGCCTATGCCCAGGAGCTGGTCAAGGACCACCCGGACGACGCCAAGAACCTGTACGCGATCGCGAACCTATACGAGAAGTTCGGGAAGATCCAGGAGGCGGAGGACACCTACAAGAAGGTCAGCGAGCTGAACCCGAAGGACACCAAGGCCTGCGGCGCCCTGGCCGCCTTCTACAACAAGCCGCTCTGGGATGAACAGGGCAACATCTGGGTGGAAGGGAGCAAGGGCCCGCGCCGGGCGAAGTTCGATCTCGCCATCGCCACCCTCGAGCGGTGCGCGAGCCTCGATCCCTCCGACTGCTCGGGCTACTACAAGGTGGCGAGCTTCTATTGGAACGAGGCTTATCGCGATCCCTTGATCAGCGACGCGCAGAAGGAGACCTACTGCGACAAGGGGCTGGAGACGGTCGACAAGGCGCTCTCCTGCCGGCCCGACTACTGGGAGGCCATCATCACCAAGGGCCTTCTCTACCGGGTGAAGGCCAGTAACGCCAAGAACCCGAAGGTGAGGCTGCAGTTCCTGGAGCAGGCCCAGACCCTCCAGAAGCAGGCCATGGAGTTGCGCAAGGAGCAGCAGGCCGCCCAGGGCGGGGCGGCGCCCGCGAGCCCGGTGCCCGGGGAAGGCACCGAGGGCGGCGGTACGCCTCAGTAGGCTCTCCCCGAAAGGGAAAGGGCCCCGCGAACGGGGCCCTCACGGAGGGACGGCGGATTCCCGGCTCGCTTAAGGTTGGCCGGCGCCTTGGCCGCCCGCCTCCTCGATCATCTTCTCCGAGATGATCCCGATGCGCTCCACCCCGGCACCCCGCGCGATGTCCATCGCCTGGACCACCTTGCCGTAGGGCACCGCACCCGCGGCCCTGACGAAGATGGTCTTGTCCGAGCGCGACTGGAAGATGTCCCGCAGGCGGCTGGCCAGCTCCTCGAAGGCGACGGGAGTCTTGTTGACCGTGATGGCCGCCTCCTCGATGCCCAGGACCACCTGGTTCGGGGGAGTCTGGGGCACGGGTTGATCCGCGGGCGGCGGCTGGGGCAGCGAGATGTCGAGCCCCTTCTGGGCCAGCGGCGTGACCACCATGAAGATGATGAGCAGGACCAGCATCACGTCGATCAGGGGCGTGATGTTGATGTCGGCCATCGCACCGGAATGCTCCGGCTGGGTGGCCTCGTGCGAGTGCACGATCCACTTGCGCTTCTTGTGCCCGCCCTGGGCCTGCGCCTTGGCGTTGGCCACGGGCCTAGCCCTGCACCTTCTGCTCGGCGATGAGCGCCACTTCCTCGGTCCCCGCCTCCCGCAGGAGGTCCATGACCTTCATGACCTCCGAGTACGGAAGGCCCTCGTCCGCCTTGAGGTAGACCATCCGGGCCCCCTCCGGGAGATCCTGGAGGCGCTCCTTGACCTTGGGGAGCAGCTCGGCCTGGTTGTCGAGCTTGGCCCCGCTCAGGTAGGTCGTGGAGTCCTTCTTGACCGCCACCATGACCGATTTGGGCTCGTCCTTCCGCTCCTTGGTGTTTCCCGCCGCGGGAAGCTTCACGTCCACGCCCTTCTGGAGCATGGGGGTGATGACCATGAAGATGATGAGGAGGACGATCATGATGTCGGCCATGGGCGTGACGTTGATGTTCGCCATCGGTCCGCCCTTGCTGCCGCCGACCGCCATTGACATGGGGCTTGCTCCTGGGCTACGCGCCCTTCTTGATGAAGTAATCGAGGAGCTCGGAGCTGGAGTTGTCCATCTCCACGTTGAAGCCCTCGACCTTGCCGTTGAAGTAGTTGAAGGCCCACACCGCGGGCACCGCCACGAAGAGGCCGAAGGCGGTGGTGATGAGGGCCTCCGCGATCCCCGCGGAGATGGCGGCGATGCCGCCCGAGCCCGTGAGGGCCATCCCCGAGAAGGCGTTGATGATCCCGAAGGTGGTGCCGAAGAGGCCCACGAAGGGTGCGGTGGAGCCGATGGTCGCGAGGCCGGAGAGTCCGCGCTTCAGGTCGGCCAGGTTCACCGCGGTGGCGCGCTGGATGGCCCGCTTGGCCGCGTCCACCGCCGCGTCCTTGTCCCGGTCCACCTCGCCCGACTCCTGCTGGTACTGCCACTCCTGGAGGCCGGGGCCCAGCACCTTGGCCAGGTGGGAATACTTGACCGCGGGGCCGTGGGCGGCGTCGATCGCCTCCTTGATCTTGCCCTGCTTGAGCAGACGCGCGGCCTCCGGGGCGAACCTCCGCGACTGGTCGGTGGCCTTCTTGAAGGTCCAGTAGCGCTCGATCATCACCGCGATCGAGTACATGGACATGATGAAGAGCACGATGACGACGGCCCACGCGACGCCGCCCATGTGCTCGGCCATGGTCCTCAAATCGAACTGCATTGCGCGTCCTCCTGGGCTCTTTGGTTTGTACTCGCTCGACGGTCCCCGGCTAGGAGAGCCGGAAGTTCACCGTGACCGTCATGATGACCGGAACGGGCACGCCGTTGAGCAGGGTCGGTGTGTAGACCCACTGCTTGACCGCCTCGATAGCGGCCGCGTCCAACAGGGGGATGCCCCGGAGGACCTTGACATCGGTGACCTTGCCCTGGGGACTGATCGTGCACTCCAGGATGACCACCCCCTGCACCCGCGCCTGCTTCGCGATGTCGGGGTAGGCGGGGGCCACGTGCTTGAGCTTCTTCGGCTCCTTGATCTGGCCCCCGACCCGAACCGCCTGCACGGGGGCCGGGGCGTCCGGCAATCCGCCCACCACGCCGCCCACCACGCCGCCGGGAACGCCACCCTCCACCCCGCCCGTCACGCCGCCCTCCACCCCGAGGTCGAGGCCTTCCTCGGGCTTGATCTGCTCGGGGACCTCGACGGGAGCGGTGAACTTGGGCGACTCGGTCATGACCGGCTTGGGAATCGGCTTCGGAGCGTCGGGCCGCTTGGGGGCGGGGGGCGGGGGGGGCGGAGGAGGAGGCGGCGCCGAGATGGGGTCGACGAAGAACGCCTTCACGGCCGCCGCGGGCTCGGGCAGCTCTGCGGGCTGCAGCAGGGGCACGATGATGATGAAGACGAGCGCGATGGCGTGGAGGGTCAGGGATACGGGGAGGGTCTTGCTCTGCGCCGTCTTGTGCGCCACCACGTCCGACTCAATGAGATCCTCGAAGAGCCTTTGTTCCATCCGCCGCCTCACTTTCCAACTGCTGCGGGGGCCTTCCTTGGAAAGAGTCCGGATTCTAATCCCGCTTTTTGGAGGGTGTCAAGGCTTCGGAAGCCCCCCGTCACGGGGTTGGACACCGGCGGCAGCCCCCCGGTTCCCTGCCCGGCAAGGGGGGAGGGGGGCGCGACTGCGTGCGGTCTTTAGTAGATCCGGAACGCGACCGGGGCGTGGGCCAGGGTGGGGACGGGCCGGCCGTGCTTGATGGCCGGGGAGAAGACCCACTGGTACACGGTCTGGAGAGCGGCCGCGTCGAGAAGCGGCACCGACTGGATCACCCGCCCGCGCACGACGTGGCCCGTGGAGTCAATCAGGATCTCCACGACCACCGTCCCTTCGATCTTCTTGATGAAGGCCTCTTGCGGGTACTGGGGACGGGTGATCTTGATGGCGCGCGGGGCCTGATCGTAGTCCATCACCGGGCCGTTGCCGGTGCCGCCCACCACGCCGCCGAGCACGCCTCCCGGCACGCCCCCCACCTGGCCGCCCTCGACCCCGACGTCCATGCCGTCGGCCAGGCCACCGTCGCTCCCCGTCTCGCTCCCGAACTGGTCGTCCGCCGGGGCCTTCTGCTCCGGGGTGAGGGAATTCTCCTCGGGCCGCGGCTGCTCGATGGGGGCCACGAACTTCGGCTCCACCTTGACCTCGGGGTCCGGGGTCACGGGCTTGGCGACTTCCGTCTTCCGCGCGAGGGACGATCCCCGGTTGAGAGGCGGCGGGGGGGGCGGGGGCGGGTCGTAAAGCAAAGCCCGGATCGGGTCCCCCTGCTCGGGGGGCGGCTCTTGCCAGAAGATGGGAATGAAGATGAGGCAGGAGAGGGTGACGGCGTGGAGGACGAGAGAGACCTGGGCGCCCCACCACGTGCTCCGCTTGGGCGGGTTCGAGGCGACGAGCGCGGAGGCGAAGAGGTCGTCCTCGTCGGCCGATCCCGACCCGGACGGGCCTTGAGGGGCCGGGGAAAGGGCCGCGCCGCTCATGGAAACCATCTTACCACCCCGTCCGGTTGGACGATGGGCCGTCCCGACGGGTTCCCCTGCCCGATGTCAAATGAGTTCAACCTCGTAAACAAGGGCAACGGACGGCGAGCGAAGCCGCATTCACTGCGGCGCAGCGAGCGGGGGTCTGGCTGGCGGGTGCGGCGCCAGACCCCAGGCCAGGGGCGGCGAGCGGAGCGCGATTCACTCGCGCGTAGCGAGCGGGGGGTCTGGGGGGTGCGACGCAGCACCCCCCAGCTCAATCAAAGCGCCGCCCGGGCGGTCGGTGGGCTCTGCCGCTTCTGGGCGAACTCGGACCAGAAGACCACGATCGGCACCGCGATGAAGATCGTCGAATAGGTACCCACCACGATCCCCACCACCATCGTGAAGCCGAAGCCGCGCAGCACCTCGCCCCCGAAGAGGTAGAGGCCGAGCACGGAGAGGAACGTGGTGCCGTTCGAGATCAGGGTGCGGGTCAGGGTCTGGTTCACGGAGTCGTTCAACACCTTGCCCAGGCGCTCCTTGCGCCGCTGGCGCAGGTTCTCCCGGGCCCGGTCGAAGATCACGATCGTGTCGTTGACGCTGTAGCCCACCAGGGTGAGGAGGGCGGCGATCACGTTCAGGGTGATCTCGTAGCGGAAGAAGGCCAGGAAGCCGAGGCAGATGAGGACGTCGTGCAGGCTGGCCACCGCGGCGGCGACCCCCCAGACCCCGCCCTTGAAGCGGACCGCGATGTAGATGAGCTGGGCGGCGAGGCCGAGCACGGTGAGCAAGACGGCCTTCTGGCGGAGATCCGCCACCACGACGGGACCCACGATCTCCGAGGAGGACTCCACCACCGGGTTCCCCGGGTAGTTCTCGGCCAGCGACTGCAGCACCTTCTTGGCCCCGGTGTCGAGCTCGCCCTCGGTGGCTTCGCCGGCGATGCGGATGAGCACCTTGTTCGACGTGGGGTCGCCGTAGGTCTGGATCACGGAGCCCGCGGTCGTGCGGTCCACCGCCCGGCGGACCTTGTCGATCTCGGGGGTCTTCTGGAACTGGGCGATGATCTGGGTCCCGCCCGAGAACTCGACGCCGTAGTTCACCCCCCGCGTGAACATCACCGCGAGCCCGGAGCCGATGAAGAAGATGGAGAGGGCGATGAAGTACTTCGCCTTGCTCTCGAAGTCGTAGTTGGGATTCTTGAGGAACTCCATCGGGCGCCCCTAGATGCTCAGGGTGGCGACCTGGCGCTTGCCGAGGACCCACTCGAAGAGGAACTTGCTGACGAAGAAGGAGGCGAACACGTTCGCCACCAGGCCGATGACCAGGGTCAGCGCGAAGCCCTTGATGGGCCCGGTCCCGAACTGGAACAGGAAGCCGGCCGCGATGAGGGCGGTGGCGTGGGTGTCGAGGATGGTGATCCACACCCGGTCGAACCCGTTCTGCACGGCCAGCCGCACCGTCTTGCCGTTGCGCAACTCCTCGCGGATGCGCTCGAAGACGAGCACGTTGGTGTCCACCCCCACCCCGATGGTGAGAATGACCCCGGCGATGCCGGGCAGGGTCAGGGTGGCCCCCGTGTAGGCCATGAACGCGAGGAGGATGGCGAGGTTCGCGGCGAGCGCGACCACCGCGTTCAGGCCCGAGAGACGGTAGTAGACGAGCATGAACAGGGTGATGAAGCCCATGCCGGCGGCGGAGGCGAGCACGCCGGAGCGGATGGAGTCGCGGCCGAGGGACGCTCCTACCGTGAGCTGCTGCTGGTAACGCAGGGTGGCGGGCAGCGCGCCCGCGGAGAGCACCTGGGCCAACTCGAGGGTCTGTTGGGCGGTGAAGCGGCCGGTGATCTGGCCTTCGCTCGAAATCTGGCCGTGGATGCTGGGGGCGGAGGCCACGCTGCCGTCGAGGATGATGGCGAGCCGGCGGCCGATGTTGGCCCCGGTGGCGCGCTTGAACTTGTCGGCCCCCTGCGGGTTCAGGCTGAAGTGCACGTCGGGGCTGTTCGTCTGGGGATCGACGCCGGACCGGGCGCTCTTGAGGTCGCGCCCGGTGATGACCGCCTCCTTCCGCACCAGGTAGAAGACGGGCTGGCCCGGGGTCTCACCCGAGCCCGAGACCACCTCCATGTTGTCGGGGACCTTGCCCTGGAAGTTCTGGAGGAGCGACTCGCGGGTCGGCGCCGAGTCCTCGACCAGCTTCAGGGCGAGCTGGGCGGTGGTGGAGATGACGCGCTTGGCCTGCTCCACGTCGGTGACGCCCGGGAGCTGGACCAGGATCTGGTCGCCCCGGTTCCCGGTGGCGGTGATCACCGGCTCCGCCACCCCGAGCTGGTTGACCCGGCGCTCCAGGGTGCGGATGGCCTCCCCCACCGTGCGCTCCTTGATGCGCCGCTGCTGGAGCTCCGTCATCTGGACGAGAAAGCGGCCCTCCCCCGGCTCTCGGACCTCCCACTCGGTCCGGAAGAAGTCGCGCAGGATGTCGCGCATGTCCTTCACCCGCGCCGGCTCCACCCCCTCCACGGAGAAGGAGGTGGCGCTCACCCGGGAGGCCGCGCTGAAGTTGATCCCCTTGCGGATGGCCTGGTCGCGCGCGGTCTGCACCGCGTCGTCGATGGTGGCGTTCAGGGCGTCGGCCACCACCACCTGGAGCACGAGGTGGATCCCCCCCTTTAGGTCAAGCCCGAGCTTGATCTTGCCCGGCTGGCCATTCCGCTCGTAGGGGGGCCAGATCAGGATGAGGCTACCGATCAGGAGGGCCCCGAAGAGGACCGCCCGGACGCGCAGCTCCTTGCGCACGAACGCGTAGGCGAGCCCGGCCAGGGCGGCGGTGAGGACGAACCAGAGGGCATGGGGGTTCTCGAGGGCGGGAGGCATCTACTTCTCCGTCTTCTGGGTCTCGGGGCCCTGGAGGCCGGACACGGCGCTCTTCAGGACCTTGATCCGGGTCTTGTCGTCGATCCGCACCTGGAAGGCATCGTCCTCCACCCCCACGATGGTCCCGAATATCCCGGGGTTCAGGATCACCTTGTCGCCGGTCTTCAGGCCCTTGATCGTGGTCTCCAGCTTGCGCTGCTTCTGCCGCATGGGGAGGATCAGGATGAAATAGAAGATGGCGAAGATGAGCCCCATCAGGAGGAGCTGGGGCCAGGGGCTGGGCTCGCCGCTCGGCGGCTGGCCGGCGAGGGCGAGCAGGGTGCGTGGGTCGGCCATGAAGTCCTTCACCAAACGGTCCCTTGACCGGGGTTCTTTGACTCTGGAGCGAGGGGATCGCGGCCCGGGTCAGGACCGATCGCGCGACCTGCCGTCTCCCTCCGCCGCGAGGGCCCGGAGCGCTTCCGCCCGGAACTCCTCGAATCGGCACAAACGGATACTTTGCCGCATCGTCCGCATCATGTCAAGGTAGTAGAAGAGATTATGCACGGTCGTGAGGGTGGCGGCCGTGATCTCCCCCGAGAGGTGGAGGTGGCGGAGGTAGGCGCGGCTCGTGTTCCGGCAGGTGGGGCAGGGGCAGTCGGGGTCGAGGGGCCGGGGATCGTCCCGGAACCTCGCGTTGCGGATCGAGAACCGGCCCCCGCGCGTGAAGACCTGACCGTTGCGGGCGTTCCGCGTGGGCAGCACGCAGTCGAACATGTCGATCCCGCGGGCCACCCCTTCGATCAGGTCCTCGGGGGTGCCGACGCCCATGAGGTAGCGAGGCCTGTCTTCGGGGAGCCGCGGATCCAGGTGATCGAGGACGCGGATCCGGTCTTCCTTGGGCTCGCCCACCGACACCCCCCCGATCGCGCACCCGGGGAAGCCCAGGTCCACGATCTCCCGCGCGCTCCGCTCCCGCAGGTCCAGGTGGACGCCGCCCTGGACGATCCCGAACACCCACTGGTCGGCGCGCCGGTGCGCGTCCCGGCTGCGCCGCGCCCACCGCGTGGTGCGGGCGGTGGCCTCGTCCACCGCTTCCCGAGGGGCGGGCCAGGGCGGGCACTCGTCGAAGGCCATGACGATGTCGGCCCCCAGGTTCATCTGGACCTCCATGGAACGCTCGGGGCCCAGCAGGTATGCGGCGCCGTCGAGGTGGCTCTGGAAGCGCACGCCTTCTTCGCTGAGACTTCGCAGGCCGGCAAGGCTGAAGACCTGGTAGCCGCCGCTGTCGGTCAGGAAGGGCTTCGACCAGCCCGTGAAGCCGTGCAATCCGCCCAGCTCGGCCACCAGCGCGTCTCCCGGGCGCAGCATGAGGTGGTACGTGTTGGCGAGGACGATCTGCGCCCCCAGCTCCTCGAGGTCGCGGCGGGTGACCGCCTTCACCGCCCCCGCGGTGCCGACCGGCATGAACACCGGGGTCTCGATCGTGCCGTGCGGGGTTTTCAGGGTGCCCGCTCGGGCCCGCCCGTCCCGCGCTTCGATCGTGAAGGAGAACAGGTTCATTCATCGACCCCCCACCCTATCCTAGCCGCTCGCGCGCGCCGGGCGGGCCGCGGTTTCGGCGCGGGCGTGGCCCCGTCGTAGACTGGCCTCATGACCACGCGTGCCAAGGTCGCGTTGCTCTTCGGCGGGCGCTCGGGCGAGCACGAGGTGAGCCTGCGCTCCGGCGCCTCGGTGGCCCAGGCCCTCGCCGAGCGTCACGACGTCCTCCCCGTGCTCGTGGACAAGGCCGGCCGCTGGCTCCTGCAGGACGGGCCCGCGCCGCAGCCGTCCGGCGGCACGCCGGTATTCCTGGCCCCGACCCCGGAGGACCTCGGCCGGCTCCGGCGCACGGCCGACGGCTGCGAGCTCGCCCGCCCCGACGTCTACTTCCCGGTCCTGCACGGCACCTTCGGCGAGGACGGTACCGTGCAGGGGCTCTTCGAGCTGGCGGCCGTGGCCTACGTCGGGGCGGGGGTGGTCGCCTCCGCCGCCGCCATGGACAAGGAGATCATGAAGGCGCTCTTCGCCCAGGCGGGTCTACCCCAGGGCCCCTACCGCGTCCTGCGGGGACGCGACGGGGCCGAGGAAGCGCGGATCCTGCGCGACCTCGGCCTGCCGGTGTTCGTGAAACCCGCGAACCTGGGATCGAGCGTGGCGGTGACCAAGGTGAAACGCGCGGAGGACTTCGGACGCGCCCTCGACCTCGCCTTCGCCTACGACCGCAAGGCGATGGTGGAGACGGCCATCGACGCGCGGGAGATCGAGGTCTCCGTGCTCGGCAACGAGCGTCCCCAGGCCTCCCTCCCCGGCGAGATCATCCCCGACCGGGAGTTCTACGACTACGACTCGAAGTACTCGGCGGACAGCCGCACCCGCCTCCTCATCCCCGCCCCCCTCGACCCCGCCACGGTGGCCGAGGTGCAGCGCTTGGGCAACGGGGCATTCCGTGCGGTGGACGCGAGCGGCTACGCGCGGGTCGACTTCTTCCTCGAGCGGAAGACCGGCCGGGTGCTGCTGAACGAGATCAACACCATCCCCGGCTTCACGTCGATCAGCATGTTCCCCAAGATGTGGGAAGCCACGGGCCTTCCCTACCCCGACCTCGTCGCGCGCCTGCTGGAGCTCGGTTGGGAGCGCCACGGGCAGCGCGCCCGGTTGCGGACCGACTATCGCGGCTGAGGGGGAGCGAGGTCCTGCTCCAAAGCATACAAAGAAGTATTCTAGGAGCCCTTCCCTCGCGTGGCCCGGCGGGCGCGGGCCGGGCCGCGGCGGTGCCGTGCCGCGTCGCGCGGCAGGGGTAGCGGCCGGGCGGGAACGCGCGGTTGACTATTCCAAATAGTATATAAAGGCGACGAGGGCGCGCGGAACCCGCTTCTGGGCGGCCTCGGCGCCGGAAGACCCTGGTGGACAGCACTTTCGCGACACGAGATCGCGAGCGCCCGCGACTGGCGCGGCCTTCCGCGATTTCCACACCTCCGTCCACAGGCTAAGCCCCGCCGCTTCTGGAGCATGGAGCGTCCGGGCCGCGAAAAAACGCTTGACAAGGGTGGGTCGCCTCCCTACGCTACCCCTAGTATGCGAAGCCCCTTGTCACCCGAGATGTTGAACAGGGGCGCGACTGTCCCGTTATGGACCGAAAGGGGGGATCCTCTGAATGCCGGCCAAGAAGAAGGCTGCCAAGAAGGCGACCAAGAAGAAGAAGTAAGCGCCCCGGGGAAGAAGGGGGGGTGGAGGATCACCCCCCAATTTTCTCTTGTTCGTGAGCTGACGGCGCCCATCGCCGGCAGAGCACTCCGAACGGCTTGAGAGGGGGGATGAAGGCGATGGCAGCGAAGAAGAAGGCCGCTCCAAAGAAGAAGGCCAGGAAGAAGTAGGCCACCCGTCGGCCACGATCAGGGGGTGAGCAATCACCCCCTTTTGCTTTCTTGCGGGCCTGGTTCTGTAGGGGGGAGGCCTTGTCGCAGGGTGCCGTCGATGTCGAGGGCGAGGAGCCGGAAGCGGCGGTTCACCGGCCGGTCCAGACCTCGACCCGCTCGATCGCGTCCCCCGGCCGGATCTTCTCGACCACCTCCATGCCGGAGGCCACCTGGCCGAAGAGAGGGTAGCCGCCTTCGAGCTGCGGCTGCGGCGAGAGGGTGATGAAGAACTGGCTCCCCCCCGTGTCTTTTCCTGAGAGAGCCATCCCCACCGCGCCGCGGCCGTAGGGAAGCTGCCCGATCTCGCAGCGCAGGGTGTAGCCGGGGCCCCCGTTGCCGTCGCCCCGCGGGCAGCCCCCCTGTACAACGAAGCCCGGCTCGACCCGATGGAAGGTGAGGCCGTCGTAGAAGCCGCGCCGCGCGAGGTCGAGGAAGGACATCACGGTGAGGGGCGCCTCCACCGTGTTCAGGTGGATCTCGATGCGGCCGCGGCGGGTGAAGAGGAAGGCGCGCGGCGTGTAGAGCGCCACCCCCGGGACCGGATCATAGGGGGCCATGGCCAGACGGTAATCGTAGGGAAGGCGGGACGCGGCCTCGGGCCCGGGCGAGGGCGGAGCCGGGTCTCCGAGGCCCTGGAGCGCGGCCGCCGCCCGCGCGCGCACGATGCGCACCGGGTCGCCCTTGGCCGCTTCCGTGAGGGCGCTCCGCGCGGCCTCGTCCTTCTGGCCGGCGAGGGCCCCGATCGCGGAAAGGCGCGCGTCGAGTTCCGGGTCGGAGAGCCCGCGTTTGTAGGCGGCGGCGAGCGGCTCCGAGAGCCGCGTCGCCTTCAGGGAGAGGAGTCCGTCCGCCGCGGCGGCGCGCACCGCGAAATCCGCGTGCTCGAGGTGCCGCCTCAGGGTCTCTACGGCGTCGCTCCCCCGCGCCCGGCGCAGCGCGTCCAGCACGAAGGGCAGGACCCGGGTGTCCTCGTCCTTGAGCATGGCGAAGAGGATTCCGAGGCTCACCTCGTCCCCCGCGTCGCCCAGGGCGGAGGCGAGGGCCGCCCGCACCCACCACACCGGATCCGGGTCGCTCCCGGACAGGACCAGCGCGAAGTCCTCGCGGTCCGTCCGCGCGAGGGCGGGCAGGGCGGCCGCGCGAATCCACGGGTCCGGGTCGCCGACCAGGGGGACGAGCCTGCGACGCAGGCTGCGGTCCGGAGGGAGGGCGGCCAGGGCCCGCAGCGCCTCGCGCTTGACCACCGGGTCGGCCGAGGCGAGGAGCCCGGCGGCGGCCGGCGTGGCCCTCGCGTCTGCGGTCGCGGCCAGGGCCCGCAGCGCGTAGACCGCCACCACGGGATCCGGGTCGTGGGCGAGAGTGTCGAGGACGGAGAGGGCGCTCGCGTCCTTCAGTGCTCCCAGGCCGCGCGCCGCGAGGGTCCGGGAGAGCGGGTCGCTCGAGGCGGTCGCGGCCAGGAGCACCGGCCGCAGGGCCGGGCTCTCCATCCGCATGGCCACCCAGGTGGCGGCCCACCAGTCGAAGCGCGGTTTGCCCGAGAGCAGGAGCGCCTGCTCGGCCGCCTTCGGCTCCTTGAGGCGGCCGAGGGCGAAGAGGGCGAGGCGGAGCTCGATCCAGGGGTCGCGGGCGCTGCCCGGGTCGTCGCCCCGCACGGTGAGGAGGGGGGCGCCCTTGGGAATCGCGTTCAGGACGAAGCGGGCCAGGTCGGCGGCGGCGCGCGGCTCTCCGATCCGCCCCAGCGCCTCCGCGCAGCGCGCCCGCACCACCGCCTCCGAATCGCCCAGGGAGGCCACCAGGCGCTCGACCGCGCCCTTGTCGCCGATGAGGCCCAGGGCGAACGCCGCCATCTGCCGCACCTCGGGCTCGGCGTCGTTCATGAGGTCGGTCAGGGTGGGGACGAGCACGGGGTCGCCGATGCGCCCGGCGGCGAGGGCCGCGCGGCGTCTCAAGCCCCGGTCACGGTCGCGCAGCAGGCGGTCCAGCTCGCCGTTCCCCACCGTCCGCGTGTCCTCGAGGGCAAGGACGCGCCCCAGCTTCTCGATGCGCGACGGGAGCGAGACCGTCTTCTCGGCGGGCGGGCCGAGGGCGGGAACCGCCAGCAGGAGCGCGACCACGAGCCCGAGCGCGGAGGGAGAACGCGAGGGGAGCCAGGGCATCTGCCGATTATACCGGCCGGGCGACAGGGCCCGACCCGGCGCGGGGTCAGGCCACGGCCACGAGGTCGCGCCCGTCCAGGAGGCCGAGGCGCGCCGCCTGCTCACGGATGCGCTCCCGCGCGCCGGGCTTCCCCACCGCCGCCAGGTGGAGCGCGCCCGCGAAAGCCCCCGCGCGCTCCCCGGGCACCACCGGCGCGCCGTGGATGGTCGCGCCGATCTTCCGCGGGTCCACCTCCACGAACGCACGAACTTCCCGGCCCGCGCCTTCGAGGGCGCGCGCCCAGCCCTTGCCGATGGGCCCCGCGCCCCAGACCACCGCCGGCCGGGCGCCGGCGAGAGGGCCGCGGAGGAGCACCTCGAGCTTGAGGGCGCGGAATCGCTCCGGGGCGTAACGCGGGTCGGTGCGGGTGAGCCGGCCTGGCGCGTCCCGCCAGGCGAGGAGCGTCTCGGGAAGCTTCGCGAACCGCAGGCCCGCTTCCCAGGCCCGAAGCCACAGGTCGTAGTCCTCGGGCCCGTCGAAGGCGCGCCATCCCCCCAGCCCTCGCAGGGTCTCCGCGCGCAGGGCGACGCTCGGATGAGCGAGGGGCGACTCGACGAACAGGTCGCGCACGATGGTCTCGTGGTCGAGGAGACCGTTCAGCCAATCGCCGTAGGCCCGCATTCCGTCACGGGCCGGTTCCCCGAAAAGCTCCACCCGGCAGCCCAGCACGTCCACCCGCGAGTCGCCCTCCAGCCGGGCGACCTGCCGGGCGAGCCGGTCCGGGTGGGCCAGGTCGTCCGCGTCCATGCGCGCCACGAGCGGACCCCGCACGGCCGCCAGGGCGGTGTTGAGGGCGGCCACGAGGCCCCGGGGAGGCGTCCGGAGCACGACCAGGCGAGGGTCCGCCCGGGACCGCTCTTCGAGCAGCGACCCGCTCCCGTCGCGGGAGCCGTCGTCGACCGCGATGACCTCGAGCTCGCGGAGGGCCTGGCCGAGGACCGACTCGAGGCAGGGGCCGAGGGTGGCGGCGGCGTCGCGCACGGGCAAGAGGACGGAGACGCGGGGCATGGAGGGGAGCCGCCGGGAATGGCCTCAGCCGTTCTTGTGCACGAACTCGCGGGCCGCCCGGAGGGCGGCCTCCTCCGATGGGCCCTCCACCACGTAGAAGGGGCCCGAGAGGCCGGGCCGCCAGCCCTCGCGGGGGCCGCGCCGGATCTCCACCAGGTAGCCGGCTTCGTAGGCGACGGGCTCCACGATCTCGTAGATCCACGCGCCGAGGCGAACCGTGGCCCGAATGCGGACCCGCGGCTCGATCGCCGCGATCGTCAGCCGCGGGGTCCGGAACCCCACCAGGGTCACGAGGGCGGTCTGGCTGTCGGGAGGGACGAACAGGAACTCGACCCCGTAGCCGATGTAGGGCCAGCCCACCTCGATCGCGTCGCGCACCACCCGGCCCAGGGCGCACACGCGGGTCACCGGCTCGGGAAGCTGCAGCTCGAGGTCGAGATCGGGCCCGTCGAAGAGGCGCACCGGGCTCGCGAGGAGCATGCCGTTGATCGAGAGGTTGCGAGAGAGGCCGTAGAAATGGCCCGTGGTGGGGCTGCGGGGCGTCCCCACCACCTGGCCGTGCACGGGCACCCGCGCCTCCACCCGCCGCGCCACGTGCAGGAGCTTGCTGATCCAGTGCTCCAGGAGGACGCGGTCCACCGGCCGGCGCAGCACCGCGTTCGCTCCCGCCTCCACGACCTCCCGCTCCGACCCCGGGGGCTCGTCGGCGGGGAGCAGGGCCAGGACGGACACGCGACGCGTGACGGACAGCGACCTTATGCGCCGCACCGCCTCCGGGAGCGTGAGGTCGGGGAGGCGGGGGCCCAACACCACCAGGCGGCCGCCCTCGCGGGCCAGGCCGTCCAGCAGCTCGCGGGCCGAGGCTCTCTCCACCAGCACCGCCTGGTCGCGGAGCAGGACGGGGGCTTCGAGGAGGAGGCTGCGGCTGTCCAGCCCGGCCACGAGGATGGGGGCCGACATGAATCCCTAGCTCACGACGCGCTGGCTGCTGCGTCGGAAGCGGAACGCGCGCTGGAAGGCGTCGGGCAGGAGGGCCTTGAGGCCGAGGAGGGAGGGGACCCGGTCGTAGTAGAGCGAGAGCCGGGCGTCTTTCCGCCCCCCGCGGGCCACGTCCTTCACGATGAAGCCGTAGCGCCCGATGCGCACGGCCGACCCTGGAACGAGCTCGCGGCGCCCGCCGTCCTTGCCGTAGCCGACGATCTGAGCGCGGGGCTCGGTGAGCTTGCGCCGCAGGGCGTCGTTGGTGACCAGGTGTACCTTGGCCCGCAGGAAGTCCACGGTTTGATAGCGCCGACGGTCGGCGGGAGCCGCGGTCAGGATCCGCTCCGCCTCCGGCCCCATCATGTTCTTGGCCATGTAGTCGAGGTTCAGGGCGCAGATCTTCTCTTCCTTCGTCCCCTCGTCGGAGTACCTCTCGAGGGCCCTCTTGAGCTCGTCGATGCCCAGGGGGAGGAGGGCCTGGGTGGGAGCGTCCACTCCCGAGGTGTCGAGACCGACTCCGGTGAGGTCGAGGAGCGGGGCCTGGTAGGTCACGCTAGCCGCGGCCTCGCGGGCGTCCCCGACCAGGGAGAGGCCGGTGGTCCCCCAGCCGCCGCTCTCCACCTTGTGGAGACGGTCAAGCGCGAGGTGAACGGGCACGCCCAGCTTCAGCTCGACGATCTCCAGGTCGCCGGGGCCGGGGAAGGAGCGCACGAGGAGGCCCAGGAGCATGAGAAGGAAGAGGACCATGGGCAGGACGAGGGCCCCGAAGAAGCCGAGCTCCACCCGGGGGCGGGAGGGGGCCACGATCCGCTTCACCACCGGCTCGATCTTTTGCAGCCCTTCGTGGGGCGGCACCCGGTAGACGAACTTCTTGAGGAGGAGACCATCGTCCTTGAAGAACGAGGCCAGGCTCTGGGCCGTGGGCGAGGCCTTGACCCCGTTCGCCGCCTGGACCATGTCGCGCACCAGGCCGGGGGCCTGCTCCACGTCGCCCGGCCGCACCCCCTCCCGGGGAGGGTCGCCCACCAGGATCACGTAGAGCGGGATCCCCATGGCCTCGATCATGGCCAGGAGCTTCTTGTTGGAGAACGCCTTCAGGTCCTCCCCCGGGGGGAGGTGCTGGTCCTGCCAGTCCGCGGGGTCGGGGTCGGGGATGGCGTCGGTCAGGAGGATGACGCGAAGCTCGGTCCCCGGCGGATACTGCTTGGAGATCTCCCGGGCCTTGTCGAAGGCGAAATAGAAGTCCGTCCACTGGCCGTTGTTGCGGTAGCGGGTGGGGTCGTCGACGAAGATCTCGCGGCGGCCCCCGAAGAGCACGAGACGGTAGCGCTGTCCCCGCAGGAAGCTGAACATCTTCTCGAGGGCGGCCACCCGCTTCTCGAGGGGGTCGAGCGGCGGCAGCGAGGCCGAGTTGTCGATCAAGAAGAGGATGACCGGGCCTTTCGGGCCGGGCGGAGGCGCCTCCGCGGGCGAGGGCGGGGCCTTGGGGCTGGGGGCGGCCGCGAGGAGGAGCAGGCCGAGTAGGGTCACCAGGTTGGCCATGGCTCGTCGGCCGGCATTCTACTACGCCCGGTGTGCCCGTCCCCCGCCGCTATAATCCCTGGCATGAAACGCGGAGCAGCACGTGCGGCAGCGAACAATGCGGAGCAGTGCCGGCAACGGCGTTCCCCTCCCCCTCCGTGGGGAGGGACAGGGTGGGGGGTCGATGAACGATGGGGGGTCGATGAATGAAAGCGGGCATCATCGGACTCCCCTCCGTCGGCAAGAGCACGCTGTTCCAGCTCCTCACCGGATCCGCGGCCCTGGCTCCGGGCGGCCGCCCCGAGGCGCGCCTGGGAGTGGCCAGGGTTCCCGACCCCCGCGTGGAGGCCCTGGCCGCGATCTACGACCCGCGCAAGAAGACCTGGGCCACGGTGGAGTACGCGGACGTGCCGGGGGTCAAGAAGGGTGAGGGCTCCGCCCTGGTGGACCTGCCGGCGCTCCGGAACGTGGACGCGCTCGTGCACGTGGTGCGGGCCTTCGAGGCGGAGCTGGTCCCGCACCCCGATGGCTCGGTGGACCCGTTGCGCGACGCGAAGATGATCGAGCTGGAGCTGATCCTGGCCGACCTCTCCGCGGTGGAGCGGCGGCTCGAGCGTTTGGAGGCGAACCTCAAGAAGACCAACAAGGCCGAGGACGCGGCCGAGCGGGCCCTCTTCCTCAAGATGAATGACTGGCTGGAGGCGGAGCACCCTCTGCGGGAGCTTGCCCTCGCCGAGGAGGACAGGCGCCGGCTGCGCAGCTACTCGTTCCTCTCCGGGAAGCCCATGCTGCTGGTGGTCAACCTCGGCGAGGACGGGATCCGCGAGGCCGCGGCCTTCCTGGAGCGCTCGGGCCTCCAGGGCTTCGCCTCCCGGCCGCTCCTCGGGCTCTGCCCGGTAGCGGCCCCCATCGAGGCGGAGATGACCGAGCTCTCGCCCGAGGACGCGAAGGCCTTCCGCGAGGACCTGGGTCTCCTCGAGCCGGGGCTGGAGCGGGTCATCCGTACGTCGTACGCGCTGCTCGGACTGATCTCGTTTCTCACCGCGGGGGAAGACGAGTGCCGGGCCTGGACGATCCGCAAGGGGACGAAGGCCCAGGCGGCGGCGGGAACGATCCACTCCGATCTCGAGCGGGGGTTCATCCGCGCGGAGGTGGTGGCCTTCGAAGACCTCCTGGCGGCGGGCTCCATCGCCGCCTGCCGGGAGCAGGGGACGCTGCGCCTCGAGGGGAAGGACTACGAGGTGCGCGACGGGGACGTGATCAACTTCCGCTTCAACGTGTGAGGCGGCCGGGAAGCCCCGCCATGGCTGACTGCCCCGCGTGCCGGCGTCCGATGGCGATGGCGCGGGCCACCTGCGTCTACTGCGGCGCGAAGCTGCCGGTGGAGGCGGGGGAAGCCGCGAGGCGCGCCGCGATGGCCACCCCTTCCGCCCCGCCCACCGCGGCGACGGCGACCCGGCTCCTCGTGATCCTCGACCTGGGGGCCACAACCCAGGAGGCCGTGGCTTCGGCCCTGCGCCTCTCGGTCTTCGAAGCGGGTCAGCGGCGGAAGCGCGGCGGCCTGCAGCTCCATCGGATCGCGGAGGAGGGCCGGGCAATGGGGGAAGCCGCGGCCCTCCGGGCCGCGGGCCTCGAGGTCGTGCTCGTCCCCGAAAAGGAGGCCCGCACGCCCCCGCTCCCCGCCCTGGGGCGGGGCCGCCGAGGCGGGAGGCCTGCGCCTGCGCACCCGGGAGGGGGATCTTCTCGTGCGCAGCGAGGACCTCCGGCTCGTGGTCCGCGGGCCCATCGCCCGCGAGTACCAGCCATCCCTCCAGATCCGCAGTGTCCGGTCCGCCTCCCTGGATGGCGGATACCGCATCCATCTCCACCGGCGCGCCGATCCGCGGCCGGTGGAGTTGGATCCGGGCAACTTCGAGTTCGGATTCGCCGTCACCGGCTCGTCGCTGCTCGAGCTGCTGGGTTGGATCGGCGCGGTGGCGCCCGCCGTGCCGGTGGACGACGAGTTCCGGCGGCTCCCGCCGGAGCTGAGCCCGGCCGCCACCCCCACCTTCGGGGTGATGGCGGCGGCCGCCGGCCTCTCCCGCCCCGACCACGGCCAGCACAACGACCGACCCCGACCCATCGACGGCGGGGTCGGGGCGGATGAGCCGCCGGCCGTGCTCGACAACCTGGCGCAGTTCCGCTTCTACTCGGGCTGGCGGGCCGCCGTGCAGCGACGTCGTCCTTGAGCTCGCAGCCAGCGGCCTATCCGCACCCCGCCACTTCACGTCCTGCGAAGGCCCCGTGCTACCGTCTCGCGGAGCTATGACCCGGCGCGACGTCCTCCTGCTGGCCCTCCTGGCGGTGCTCCCGGTCCTGGCCCACGCCCCCGCCTGGTGGGAGAGCCGCCTGTTGGGCCCCGGCGACGGCGCAGCTCTGCACTATCCCCTGCGGGTCGAGGTCTGGCGGGCCTATGCGCGCGGCGATCTCCCGAGCTGGAACCCCGGTGCGTTCTCGGGGACGCCGCTCCTGGCCGCGTATCGTCCAGGGGCCTTCTACCCACCGATGCCGGCCCTCGCGCTGCTCCCCCCGTTTCTCGCCTTCCAGCTGCTCGTGCTCGCCTCGCTGGCCGCGGCCGCGATGCTCACCTACGCGTACCTGCGGCGAATCGGGGCGGGTCGCGTGGGAGCGTACGCCTCGGGCCTGGTGTTCGCCCTGGGCCCCTGCCTCGTGGCCCACCTGGGCGACACCGCGACCGTGGTGGCGGCTCCCCTGGTGCCCCTCGTCCTCCTGGCCGTGGAGTCGCACCTCGTCCAGGGCACGCCCCGCGCGACGGCCGGTTTCGCGATCGCGACCGCCCTGCTCCTGCTCGCCGGCTCGTCGGCCGCCGTGGGCGCGGGCGGGGCCCTGGTCCTTGGCCGGCTCACCCTGGCCCACGCGGGCCGTGATGCAACCGCGCGTCCGGTCGCCTCGATCCTGGCCCTGGCCGGGGGGGTGATGCTCGCCGCGCCGCAGCTTCTGCCGACCCTCCTCGCCTGGCGCGAGGCGGGCCCCGGCGCGACCGGCGTGGCGGCTGCCCCTGGCTCCGTGCTCCCCGGGGTGACCGGCCTCGTGGTCCGCTACGTCTCGCACACGCCGGGCCCCGCCCTCACCCTGGCCGCGCTGCCGCTCCTGCTCACCCATGCCTGGGTCCGTAGGGCGTCGGCGGCGCTTCTCGCGGGCTTGCTCCTCCTCGCCCGGGCGCCCCGACTCAGTGATTCGGGGGCGGGGGCGCTGCTCCTGGACTTCGCGCTCGCCGTCCTTCTCGGCCTCTCGCTCTCGGTCCAGTTTGCCGCCCGGCGCGAGGCGCTCGGCCGCCGGCTCCGGATCTGGTTCCTCCTCGCTTCCCTGGCTTCCACGGCCGCGCTCTCGGTAGCGACGGCGGTCACCGGCCCGTTGCCCCAGATCCTCACCGGTGCGGTGGGCCTGCTCGCGGTGGCCCTCGTCCTCTACTTCACCCTGGCCGACGCCCGCCGCCCGGTGTCCGCCCACGTGTTCCTGATCCCCCTCACGGTGTCGTTCCTCCTCGAGCCCCACGGCCGCGAGGCCTGGAGAGGGGCGCCCACCGCGGACGAGCTCGCGCGCCCGACCCCGACCCGAGAGGCCATCGACCGGGCCATGGGCCCGCGGCGCGCGGAGCGGACGCTCTCCCTGGTCCCGGCCTGGCCCCGGGGCGCCGAGGCCGACCTCGCTTTCGCGAACCGGGGCGGACTCGTGGGACGGCGCAACGCGGACGGGTACGACCCGATGGTCCCCCGCGCCCGCCTGGGCCTGTACGACGGGATGAGCTCGTTCGGGGCGCTGCCCCGGGCCTTCTTCTGGACCGACCCCGGACGCCTGGAACTGCTCGGCATCCGGTTCGTGCAGGTCCCTTCGGCCGGCCTCACCGTGCCGGCTGACGCGTCGGGCCTGGGCGAGGACCTGGACGTCGTGCTCGAGTCGGTCCGGCCCCGCTTCTTCGCCCTCCCCATCACGCGCGCGACCGAGGTGCGCTTCACCTCTTCCCTCGCCCGGGCGATCGACTTGCCGCAAGGAGCGGCGGTGGCCCTCGTGTCGGCCCGCCTCGTCTCGGGCCGCGAGATCGAGCTGCCCGTGCGGGCCGGCATCGATACCGCGGAGTGGGCCTGGGACCGCCCCGACGTGCGGACCCGCATCCGGCACACAAGGCCGAAGGTCGCTCTCAGCTTCCCCGTCCCCGGCGCGGCCTACGAGGGCCATCATTACCTGGCCACCCTCCCCCTCCCGGCCCGCTATGCCCTCGACGGGCTGCGGTTCCAGGCCTTGCCGGGGACACCCCCCCTGAGCCTGCTCCGGGTCGGAGTGGTCGATGGCGCAACCGGCCGGGCCACCGGGCTCTCCCTCACCGCGGCCTACGTCTCGGACACGGTGCGCCTGGCGGAGAGCGCCGCCACCCCGAACCTGCGCCTCTTCGAGGTCCTGCGCGGCTTGGGCCGGGCCTGGGTGGTGGAGTCGCTGCGCCTGCTCCCCGACGAGGAGACGCTGGAGCGGTTCCTGCGCGGGCCCACCCGGGCCGGGATCGACGCGCGCCATCAAGCCTTGGCGCTGGCGGGCGAAGCGGAAGGAGTGGAGCTGCCCCCGGGCAGCCGCTCCTCGCGGGCCGAGCTGGCGCGCGAGGTGGGAGGCCGGCTCGAGCTCCGGGCCGAGGGGCCGGGCCTGCTCGTGGTGACGGAGGGCTTCGATCCGGGCTGGGCGGCCGAGGTGGACGAGCGGCCGGCGCGCCTCCTGCGGATCAACGGCGGGGTGATGGGCCTCGTCCTCCCGGAAGGCACGCACCGGGCCGTCCTGCACTACCGGGCGCGAGGCCTCGCGCCGGGGACGTTCCTCGCGGCCCTGGCCGCACTATGCCTCGCGAGAGCCGCCTTCCGGCAAATTTGACCCTCCGCGAGCACGCATGCTAGCTTCCCCTGTTTACCGGTCCACGAGGATGCCCGCCCGTCCGAGCCTCTCCATTTTCTTCCCGGCCTACAACGACGCCGGGACGATCGCGAGCCTCGCCCTCCTGGCCCACATGACGGCCCGGACGCTCACCGACGACTACGAGGTCATCGTGGTCGACGACGGGAGCCCGGACCATACAGGGGCCCTCCTCGACGAGATGGCGAAGAGCTTCCCCTGGCTGAAGATCGTCCACCACGACCAGAACCGGGGCTACGGGGGGGCGCTCCGCACCGGCTTCCTGACCGCCGCCAAGGAGCTCGTCTTCTACACCGACGGTGACGCGCAGTACGACCCCCGGGAGATGACGACCCTCTTCGAGGCCTTCTCGCCCCAGGTCGACTTCGTGAACGGCTACAAGATCTCCCGCAACGATCCCCTGCATCGGATCGTGATCGGCCGGATCTATCACTGGTTCGTGAAGACCTTCTTCCGCCTGCGGCTCCGGGACGTGGACTGCGACTTCCGCCTCATGCGACGGGACGTCTTCAAGAAGGTGACGCTCACGCGGTCCTCCGGGGTCATCTGCGTGGAGCTCATGAAGAAGGTGCAGGACCACGGCTTCCGCATCGCGGAGGTGCCGGTGCACCACTACCACCGGAGCTACGGCAAGAGCCAGTTCTTCAACTTTCCGCGAGTAGCCCGCACCCTCGTCGACCTCACGCGGCTCTGGCTCGAGATGGTCGTCCGCAAGGAGCACCTGAAGGCGGCGCCCCGGGCGGTGGGCGCGCCCAGCGAGGCCGAGAGCCGCCGCTGATGGGCGACCATCGGGACTTCTACCGAGGCCGCAGGGTCCTGGTGACCGGCGGCCTGGGCTTCATCGGGAGCAACCTCTGCCGCACTCTCGCCGACCTGGGGGCGGAGGTACTGGCGGTGGACAGCCTGCTCCCGGACTACGGGGGCAACCTCTTCAACCTCGCGGGCTACGAGGGGAAGGTCCGCATCAACATCGCGGACGTGCGCGGCCACGGCATGGAGTACCTGGTGAAGGGCGAGGAGGTGCTGTTCAACCTGGCCGGGCAGGTGAGCCACCTCGATTCCATGGCCGACCCCTTCACCGACCTCGAGATCAACTGCCGGAGCCAGCTCTCCATCCTGGAAGCGGTGCGGAAGGGGAACCCCGAGATCAAGATCGTCTACGCGGGGACGCGGCAGGTCTACGGCAAACCGCAGTACCTGCCGGTGGACGAGAAGCACCTGCTGAACCCCACCGACGTGAACGGGATCAACAAGATCTCCGGCGAGCTCTACCACCTCGTCTACCATTCGGTGTACGGGATCCGGGCCTGCTCGCTCCGCCTCACGAACACCTACGGCCCCCGCCAGCTCATCAAGCACAGCCGCCAGGGCTTCATCGGCTGGTTCGTGAGGAAGGCCGCCCTGGGCGAGGAGATCCAGGTCTTCGGAGACGGCCGCCAGAAACGCGACTTCAACCACGTCGACGACGTGGTCGATGCCTTCCTGCGCGCGGGGGCCACGGACGCCTCGGACGGGGGGGTCTTCAACCTCGGCGACGCCCACCCGGTCTCCCTCCTCGAGCTCGTGAAGCTGCTCGTCGAGGTGGCGGGGGCCGGCTCCTGGACGATCGTCCCCTTCCCGCCCGAGCGCAAGAAGATCGACATCGGCGACTTCTACGCGGACACCGCCCGCGTCCGGAAGGCCCTCGGCTGGGAGCCGAAGGTGCCGCTCCGGCAAGGGCTCGCGGAGACCATCGCCTGGTACCGCAAGCACAAGGAGCACTACCTGTGAAGGCGGCCGCCGTGGGACAGGTCCCCTTCCTGGATTTTTCGGCCCACGTGGCGGCCATCCGCCCCGAGCTGGACGCGGCGATCGCGCGCGTCCTCGACTCGGGCTGGTTCATCCTCGGCCCCGAGGTGGAGGCTTTCGAGCGCGAGCTGGCGGCCACCCTGGGGGCCAGGGACGCGGTGGCGGTGGCCAACGGCACCGAAGCGCTGCAGCTCGGGCTCACCACCCTGGGGGTCGGTTCCGGCGACGAGGTCGTGACCTCGCCCCTCTCCGCGGCCTTCACCGCCCTCGCCATCCTCTCCGCGGGAGCGCGACCGGTCTTCGCCGACCTCGACCCGAAGACCCTGAACGTCTCGCCCGAGGCGGTGGACCGCGCGGTCACCCCCCGCACGAAGGCGATCCTCCCCGTCCACCTCTACGGCCACCCCGCGGACATGGACCCGATCCTGGAGCTGGCCGAGGCGCGCGGGATCGCGGTCCTCGAGGACTCCTGCCAGAGCCACGGCGCGCTCTACCGCGGGCGCCCGGTGGGGACGCTCTGCGGCCTGGGCGCGCTCTCCTTCTACCCGACCAAGAACCTGGGCGGCCTGGGCGACGGAGGGGCGCTCCTCGTGGGCGATCCCGACCAGGCGGCGCGCCTGCGCCTCCTGCGCAACGGCGGCCAGAGCGAGCGCTACCGCCACGAGGTGCCGGGCCTCAACAGCCGGCTGGACGAGCTGCAGGCTGCGATCCTTCGCGTGGGCCTCCGGCACCTGACCTCCTGGACCGAGCGTCGGCGCGCCCTGGCCGCGATCTATCGCGCCGAGCTCGGCGAGGCCCCGGTCTCCCTGCCCGAAGAGCAGGCCTACGCCCGCGCGGTCTACCACCTCTTCGTGGTCCGCCACCCGCGGCGCGACGCCCTGCGGACGGCCCTCCGGGAGCGCGGCATCTCTACCCTCATCCACTACCCCACTCCGCTCCACTTGCAGCCCGCCTTCGCGTCCCTGGGAGGAAGGCCCGGCGACCTGCCGGTGGCCGAGCGGGCCGCGAGCGAGGTCCTCTCCCTGCCCCTCTACCCGGAGCTGACCGACGCCCAGGTGGGCACGGTGGCCGCGGCGGTTTGCGAGATCGCTCCCGCGCTCGGCGGAGGTGCCGCATAGAGGGCCGCGCGCTCGTGGTCGTACCGACCTACAACGAGCGGGAGAACGTGCTCCCCCTCATCCGCGAGATCCTCGCCCAGGACGAGGGGATCGACGTGTGGGTGGCGGACGACGGGAGCCCCGACGGCACCGCGGAGGCGGCGCGGGAGGCCATGGCCGCCCACCCCGGACGGGTGGACCTGCTCTTCCGCAGCGAGAAGGGCGGCCGGGGCGCGGCGGTCATCGCCGCCTTCAAGAAGGGCCTCCTCGACCCCCGCGGCTATCGCATCCTCTTCGAGATGGACGCGGACTTCTCCCATCACCCGCGGGAGATCCCCAAGTTCCTCGCCAAGCTCGAGACCTGCGACATGGTGATCGGCTCGCGCTACGTGGAGGGGGGCGGCACCTCCGACTGGGGCCTCCTGCGGCCCGCCCTCTCCTGGCTCGCCAACCTCTACATCAAGGTGGTGGCGGGGGTGCCCATCCGCGACACCACCAGCGGCTACCGCGCCTACCGCCGGGAGGTGCTCGCGGCCACCGAGTTCGACCGGATCAAGATCACCGGCTACGTGGTGCACGGAGAGATGGCCTACCAGGCCTGGATCCACGGCTTCCGGCTGGGCGAGGTGCCGATCCATTTCAAGAACCGCGTCCGCGACGCCTCCAAGCTCACGCGCGAGGAGATCACGATGGCGCTCCTGAACTTCGCGCTCCTGCGCTTCCGCTACGGGTTCCGCCCCAAGCCTCGCCCGGGAGGAGAGAATCACGAGCGCTGAGCCTGGAGGCTACGGGCGGCGAGCGAAGCCGCATTCACTGCGGCGAAGCGAGCGGGGGGTCTGGGGGGCGCGACGACAGCGCCCCCCAGATCAATGATGAAGAGCCTGGTGCTCTGGGCGACGGGCTCCGCCGATCTCGCCGCCCGGCGCGCGAAGGAAGGCGCCACCCTCCTGGTCCTCGACCCCCGAGCGGAGGGTGGGCTCGAGCAGGCGGGCCTGCCCTTCCGCCGGCCGCCGACTTCGCCGGAGACGGTCGATGCCGTGGAGGCCGCGGTGCGCACCTGGGCCCGGGTGTGGGGTCGGCTTCCCCTGGTGGACGGCCGGAGCTTCCGGGAGCTCGCCGAGTGGAAGGGGGTCTCGCTCTGGTGGATGGGCGAAGCGTTTTTTCGCACCTCCACCGAGGCTCCGCGTTGCGTCCGGGTGGCGGAGACGTTCCTGCGCCTGCTCGAGACGGAGAGGCCCACGGAAGTCGAGGCCGTGGGCCTACCGCCCCGCGACACCCTGTTGCTCTCGCGGGCCTGCACGGTTCAGGGAGTGCTCTACCACGGGCCCGCGTCGGCCCGGCCGCGGGTGAAGCCCTCGGCGTGGGAGCTCCGGGGACGGCGGGAGTCCTGGGCCGCCTCCTTGCGCGCCCTCCGCGGGCGAGGCCGGGCGCTCGTCCCGGGACGGACCGCGCTCGTGGGGGAGCCGGAGGGCGACGCCGCGCTGGGGGGGCTCCTTGCCTCGCTCGGAGAGGAGGTCACCGTGGTGACCCGACCCGAGCGGCTCGCTTCCCGGCGGGCGCTCGCGGCCGCGAAAGGTGCCCGCCGCGTTCTGCGGGAGCTGTGGCAGCGGCTCCGGGCGAGCCCGGGCGTCCACGAGTCCTTCTCCCACCGGGGCGTGGCCTTCTTCGACCTCGCGGAGGCCGACCTCGCGGCCCTGCTCCTCAGTCGGCTCCCGGCGGCGGTCCGGCTCTACGAAGCGGCCACGGAGTGGCTCCTCGCGGCCCGGCCGAAGGCGGTTCTGCTGGCCGTCCCCGCGCGGGACGACCGGCGGACGCTCCTCGCCGCCGCCCGCGCGGCGGGGGTGCCCTCGGTGGTCCTGCGCCCCGCGGAGGGCGAGGAAGGGGAGCGCGCCGACGGCGGCCCGCAGCCCGACCACCTGCTCACCGGCGAGGCGGCCACCGATCGCGAGCGCGTCCTTGCCGTCCTGCGGGCAGTGGGCGCCGAGGGCGCGGTCCCGCGTGATAGGGTTGGGGAACCGTGAAGGCGCGGGGGGGGCGATGAGAAAGGCCGCGCTCGGCCTCGGCACGCGGACCCTCGGCGAGGGCCAGCCCTGCCTGGTGATCGCCCAGGTGGCCTCCGCTCACGAGGGCTCCGCCGACACCGCCCTGCGCATGATCGAGGCCGCCTTCAAGATGGGGGCCGATGCCATCGCCTTCCAGGTCTTCCGGGCCGAGAGCCTGCTCGTCCGCCGTCACCCGCAGCGCAAGGACCTGGAGGCGGTGGAGCTGACCGACAAGGAATGGCGGCGGGTGCTCGAGGCGGCCAAGGCGTCCGGCCTCGCCGTCCTGGCCGAGGCTTTCGACCAGCCCTCCCTCGAGCGGGCGGCCGCCTCCGGGGCGCACGCCGTGCAGGTCCACCCCGGGGACCTCGAGAACCCGGAACTGATCCGCGCCGCCGCCGCCCAGCGGCGCCCCGTCTTCCTCTGCGCGGGAGGGCAGCCGGAGCCGCTGGTGCGGGAGGCTCTCGAGCTCGCAGGCGAGGAGGTGGCCCTCGCGCACGGCTTCCCGGGCTCGCCCGCCGCCCCCGAGGAGATGCGCCTGGGCGAGATCGCGTCGGCCAAGGAGCGCTACCGGGTCCCCGTGGGCTTCCTCGACACCGCCGACGGGGGGAGCGCCTTCGCCCTCGTGGCTCCCGCCCTGGCCGCCGCCCAGGGGGCGGACTTCGTCGAGAAGCACTTCACCCTGGACCGCAGCCGCAAGGGGCACGACTACGCGGCCTCCCTCTCCCCCGAGGACTTCTACCGCATGGTGGAGCTGCTGCGGCAGGCCGAGCGGGCCCGGGGCGATCTCGTTCCCGCCTCGGGGGCGGAGGCCAAGCGCTCCTTGCGCGGGCTGCGCCGCTCGATCGTGGCCGGCACCCTCATCGCGCGCGGAGAGGTCCTGGCCGCCCCCATGCTCGCCTTCAAGCGCACGGACGAGCGCTTCGAGCCGGGCCTCTCCCCGCGGGAGGCCCATCGGGTGATCGGCCGGCGGGCGGCCCGCCCCATCCAGGCCGAGGAGACCATACGGGAGGACATGTTGGAATGAAGGCCCTGATCACCGGCGGCGCCGGCTTCGTGGGAAGCCATCTGGCGGAAGCCCTCCTGGCCCGAGGGGAGGAGGTCTTCGTCCTCGACAACCTCTCCACCGGATCCATCGACAACATCGAGCACCTCAAGTGGGACCATCGGTTCCACTACACGATCGACAGCATCATGAACGAGCCCGTGACCGCCGAGCTGGTGGACCGGGTGGACGTGGTCTTCCACCTCGCCGCCGCGGTGGGGGTGCGCCTGATCGTCGAAAGCCCGGTGAACACCATCGAGACCAACGTGCACGGGACCGAGATGGTCCTGAAGCTGGCCAACAAGAAGAAGAAGAAGGTGGTGGTGGCCAGCACCTCCGAGGTCTACGGCAAGGGGGTCCAGGTCCCCTTCCGGGAAGACGCCGATCTCGTGCTCGGCCCCACCAACAAGGGGCGCTGGAGCTACGCCTGCAGCAAGGCCATCGACGAGTTCCTGGCCCTCGCCTACCACAAGGAGAAGCGCCTGCCCGTGGTGCTGGTGCGCCTCTTCAACACCGTGGGGCCGCGGCAGACCGGCCGCTACGGCATGGTGATCCCGAACTTCGTCAAGCAGGCGCTCCTCGGCCGCCCCCTCACCGTCTTCGGGGACGGCAGCCAGAGCCGCTGCTTCACCTACGTGAGCGACGTGGTGGGGCAGCTCGTGGCCCTCGCCCAGGAGCCGCGAGCGCTGGGCGAGGTCTTCAACGTGGGGAACGACCGCGAGGAGATCACCGTCCTCGAGCTGGCCCGGCGGGTGAAGGCGCGCGCGGGATCGAAAAGCGAGGTCGTCCTCATCCCCTACGACCAGGCCTACGAGGCGGGCTTCGAGGACATGCAGCGGCGCGTCCCCGACCTGGGCAAGCTCCGCTCCCTCACCGGCTACGAGCCCAAGGTGCACTTGGACGAGATCCTGGACCAGGTGATCGCCTACTTCACCTCCGACGCGGGAAGGGCGTGAACCCGGCCGAGTACCGGCGGATATACGAAGCCGAGGAAGCCCAGTGGTGGTACGCCGGCATGCGCGCGATCAGCCGGGCGCTCTTGGCGGCGCCTCTGCGGCGGCTGGCCGACGGACGGGGGCGCCTGGCCATCCTCGACGCCGGCTGCGGCACCGGGGGCAACCTCGCCCTCTTCGCGCCCTGGGGACGGGCGGTGGGGGTGGACCTCTCGAAGGACGCCCTCGCCTTTTGTCATGAGCGCGGGGTGCCGGCGGCCCGGGCCGGCCTCCTTGCCCTCCCCTTCGCGGAGAGCACCTTCGACGGCGTCACCTCCTTCGACGTGATCTACCACGCGTGGGTGGCCGACGATCGCGCGGCCACCCGGGAGATGGCGCGCGTCCTGCGGCCGGGAGGGCTGATGCTGGTGCGCGTCCCCGCCCTGAAGGTGCTCTGGGGCGGGCACGACGTCGCGGTCCAGTCGCGCCACCGCTACACGCGGGCCGAGCTCCGGGCGCTCCTCGAGGACACGGGTCTCGAGGTCCTGCGGGTCACCTACGCCAACTGCTTCCTCTTCCCCCTGCTGCTCCTGCGCCGCACCCTCGACCGCCTCACCGGGCGGACCGGCTCCGACGTGGGCTTCCTGCCCGCCCCCTTCGAGTGGACGTTCCGGCGGCTGCTGGAGCTGGAGGCGGCGCTCGTGCAGCGCGGCCTCTCCCTGCCCATCGGGGCGAGCGTGATCGCGCTGGGCCGCAAGCCGTCTACAATCGTCGAGTAATGACAGGCCGCATGTGAGCGAAGGGCCCGACCGCGTGGCGGAGGAGCTCCGGCGCGTTCGGGAGGAGGTCCGCCGCCGCGCCCTCCTCCCGAGCGACCCCGCGGCCGTGCTGCCCACGGCCCTACCCCTCCGCGCGCCCGCGCAGCCGCCGAACGAGCCCGCTCCCGACCCACCACATCACCCCATGGCGCCCGACGGCACCGCCGTGAACGCGCTCTGGCGCGCCGAGCCGCCGTCCCGGCCCGGCCTGGCCGGCTTTCTGGCGCGCCTGCTGGAGCGGCTCCTGGGCCCCCGTCACCGGGCCCAGGTGGCGTTCAACGCGCGGCAGGTCCAGCTCGACAACGAGCTCCTGGCCTATGTCGACGCGCGCCTGGCCGCCACCCACCGGCATTACGATCAGGTTCTGGGCCAGGTGAGCCGGCACCTGGGAGAGGCCGACGAACGCCACCTGATCTTGCAGGAGGAGCTGGTCGCCCACGTCCACGACCTCGTAAAGCGCATCGACCTCGTGCTCTCCGAGTCCGAACGGGGGCGCCTCGCCCACGCCCACGCCCTCCAGGAGCTGCGCGCCCGCCTCGCCCGCCTCGAGGCTCGGCTCAACAAGGGATGAAACGCGGCGCCGTACGCGCAGCAGCCTTCCCTCCCCCCTGCGTGGGGGAGGATAGGAGGGGGGGTCGATGAACAACAGGGTGGGGGGTCGATGAATGAAGACCGTCCTCGTCTGTGCGGTCCAGGCACCGTTCGTAACCGGAGGAGCCGAGATTCTGGTGGGCGAGCTGCGCGACAACCTCGCCCGGCGCGGCTTCCGGGTGGACGTGGTGAGCGTCCCCTTCCACGGCCATCCCCCTTCCGAGCTCGTGCGCCAGGCCCTGACCTGGCGCCTCCTCGAGATCCGCGAGCCGACCGGCCGGGACGTCGACCTGGTCATTCCCACCAAGTTCCCGAGCTACCTCGTGCGCCACCCGCGCAAGGTGACCTGGCTCTTCCACCAGCATCGCGAGGCCTACGACCTCTTCGGGGGCCCCTACTGCTCCCTCACGGACAGCGAGGACGACCGGCGGGTCCGCGAGAGCATCCGGACCATGGACGAGACCTCTCTCGGCGAGGGCCGTGCCCTGTTCACGATCTCGCGGAACGTGGCCGACCGCCTCCTGCGATTCAACGGGCTCCCCGGGGAGCCGCTCTACCCGCCCCCCCAGCAGGTGGGCCGCTACCGCACCGACGGCCATGGCGACTTCCTCTTCTACGCCGGCCGCCTGGAACGGCTGAAGCGCCTCGACCTCGCGGTGGAGGCGCTCGCGCGCACGAAGAGCGCGGCGCGCCTCAAGATCGCGGGGGCGGGGCCTCTCAAGGAGGAGCTGCAGAAGCAGGCCCGCCGGCTGGGGGTGGAGGGCCGGATCGACTTCCTGGGCTTCGTCCCCGCCCAGGAGCTGCTCGCCCTCTATGCCTCCTGCCGCGCCGCCTACTACACGCCGGTGGACGAGGACTACGGCTACGTTACGGTGGAGGCGTTCCTCTCCCGGAAACCGGTCCTCACCACGACCGACGCCGGGGGCCCGCTCGAGTTCGTGACCGACGGCGAGAGCGGACTGGTGGCTCCGGCCGAACCCGCGGCGGTGGCGGAGGCGATCGACCGGCTCTTCGCGCTGCCGGAAGCCCGGCTGCGCGAGATGGGAGAGGCGGGCCACGCGCGGGTGGCTCACATCAACTGGGACCACGTGATCGACCGCCTGACGGAGGCGATCGGTTGAGGCTCGCCCTCTGGAGCGCGCGGACGGATGCTCCGGAGCGCTCCTGGATCACCGCCCTCCGGCCGCACTTCCCGCGCGAGATCGAAGTGATCCGGGTCGAGGAGGCGCCCGTGGTTCCCCCCGCGGCCGACCTCGACCTTTACGAGATCGCGGACGACCCCGCCCACGCGTTCGCCTACCACGCCGCCCTCGCCCGGCCGGGGGTCGTCCTCCTGCGCGACTGGTCGCTTCATCGACTGGTGGCCCACGCCACCCTGGGGTCGGGCGACCCGGGAGCCTACCTGCACGAGATGCGCAGGGCCCACGGCGAGACGGGGACGTTCGTGGCACGCCAGGTCGCACGAGGGCTGGGCGGGCGCCTGCTCCCATCGCTCTTCGCGGTGAACGATCGGCTGCTCGAGCAGAGCCTGGGGGTGATCGCCCCGACCACCTACGTCGGGAGCCGCGCGGCCCGACGTCTCCCTGGCCGGCCGATCCTGGAGCTGCCCCTGGACCTCCTGCTCCCCCCGATCGACGTGCCGGGACGCGATGCCGCGCGGCGTGTCTTCGGCCTTCCCGAGGAAGCGCCCGTGGTGGTGGTGTGCGCAGAAGACCCGGAAGCCGCGCGGCTGGCGGTGGCACTGCGCGCCCTGGGTCGGCTGGGTCGGTCCCGGCCTGGCCTTCGGGTAGTCACTCTCGCCACGGGCCCCCTCTCGGCCGTGCGGCTCGTCGAATGGCTGGCCGCGGCCGACGTGGTGGTGGCCCTGCGGTTCCCGGCGTGCGGCGTCCGCCCCGAGGTCGTGGTCCGCGCCCTGGAGGCGGGCCGGCCCGTCCTCGTCACCGCGGGGACGCCGGCCGCGGGGGAGCTGCCCGAGGGCGTGGTGATCCATGTCGATCCCGACATCGCCGAGGAAGCCGAGCTGGAGGCGCTCCTCGCCCATCTGCTCGACCATTCGGACCTGCGCTCGCGGATCGGCGCGGTCGCCCGCGAGCATCTCGAAGCGGCCCGCCAGCCCGAGGCGGCGGCCGCGCGTCTCCTCGGCTTCCTGCGCACGGTCGCCGCGGGCAAGGAAGAAGCTCTGCGGGCGATCGCCGCGGACCGGGCCGACGAGCGGACGCTCCTCGGCTACGCGATGGAGGAGGTGCGCGGGGGCGCGCGCGACCTCGGCCTCGTGGGGCGGCTTCTCGGCCTGGGACCGCTCCTGGCCGACCTGCTCGGCCGCGGTGACGATCGCCGGAACGCGAAGCCGGATGTGCAACCGCGTTCCCCTCCCCCTCCGTGGGGAGGGACAGGGTGGGGGGTCGATGAATGACCGCACCGCGACTGTCGGTGGTGATCCCTGCCTTCAACGAGGCGGAGCGGCTCCCCCGGACGCTCGCGCGGGTCAACGCCTACCTGGCGGGCCAGGAACCCGCCTACGAGATCGTGGTGGTGGACGACGGCTCCACCGACGGCACCGCCGAGAGCGCGCAGGCGGGGGGCGGGCCGGCCCTCACCCTGTTGCGCCACCAGCCGAACCGCGGGAAGGGCTACGCGGTCCGGCGCGGGATGCTGGCCGCGCGGGGGGCTCGGCGGCTCATGACGGACGCCGACCTCTCCACCCCCATCGAGGACCTGAGCCGCCTCGAGGCTGCGCTTCTGGCCGGGCACGACGTCGCGATCGGCTCGCGGGCGATCGCGGGGGCGAACGTCGAGATCCGCCAGCCCTGGTACCGCGAGGCCATGGGGCGCCTCTTCAACCGCCTGGTGCGGCTCCTCGTGCTTCCGGGTCTCTACGACACCCAGTGCGGCTTCAAGCTCTTCACCGCCGAGGCGGCCGAGGCGGCTTTCGGCCCCGCCTTCCTGGACGGCTTCTCCTTCGACGTGGAGGCGCTCTTCATCGCCCGCCGCCGCGGTCTCCGGATCGCCGAGGTGCCCATCACCTGGCGCAACGACGCCGCGACCCGGGTGGATCTGGTCCGAGGCGCACAGGCCTTCCTCGACCTGGTGCGGATCCGCGCGAACGGCTGGGGCGGCCGCTACTTGTTGTAGCGCACCTCCGCCTGCGCGCGCAGCTCCTTGACCCAGGCGTCGATGCGCTGGTCGAGGGCCCGGCGCACCTCCTCCTCGCGCCGCTCGGGCGGAAGGTCCTCCGCCACCCGCACCTGGGGGCGGAAGCGGAACTCCACGAACTTGACGATCGCGGCCTCGCGCCGGACGAGACGGCGCAGATCAGCCACCGCGGCGCGTTCCCCCAGGGCGGGCTTGTCCGCGAGGAGCTTGGCCACCTGCTCGTCCACCTCGGCCTCGCTCACCGCGCTCTGGGGAAGGCGGGCCGCCTGCTCGAACATCAGCCGCTCGTCGATGAGCGCCTCCAGGGCCTGCTCGGCGGAGCGGCCTTGCACCTCCTGGACCACCCGGACCTCGCTCAGCAGGACCGGGCGATCCTGGACCACCGCCAGGATGCGCTCGATGACCTCGCCCGCGTCTGTCGGTCGCACGAACGCCGTGAGGAGGACGAGCGAGGTTGTGAGAACGCGGGGCCGGTCGTGCATCAGCGCTCCCCTCCCCCTACGTGGGGAGGGATAGGGAGGGGGGTCGATGAACAAACGACCGGCGCTCTAGAACGCATTGCCGATCGTGAAGTGGAAGCGCGAGGGCGATTCTCCCGCTTGGCGGTTCAGCTTGTAGCCCCAGTCGACGCGGATGGGGCCGAGGGGGGTCCGGTAGCGCAGGCCGAGGCCGGCCGAGTAGCGGAGGTCACCGAGGTCGAGGTCGCGGACCAGGGGGTAGACGTTGCCGGAGTCGAGAAAGGCGCCGAGGGCGAAGCGGCGCCCCAGGTCGACCCGCATCTCGGCTCCGCCGAAGACGAGGGCGTTTCCCCCGGTGGGGAAGAGCTTGCCGTTGGTCCCCGATTCCTGCGGGCCCGCAGCATCCACCGCGAAGCCCCGGGGGCCGTAGTCCCCACCCTCGAAGAACCGCTCGGGAAACGGGAGGAGCAGGGGCTCGCCCCGGCCAAGGGTTCGGGAGAGCCCGAGGCGGGCGGAGAGGGCGAGGGTCGCGCGCCCGGCCAGCCGGTGGTAGGTCGCCGACTGCAGGAAGCCCTTCAGGAAGCTGCCTCCTCCGAGGGCCCGGAGCGAGAGCTGGAGGTCCGCGCCCATGAACCGGCCCCCTCGAGGTTCCAGGGGGTCGTCGCGCGTGTCATAGAGCACGGAGGCCGAGGGTCCGGAGACCGTGTAGTTGCGGAACTGCCGGTCCACTTCCTCGATCGGGATCTCGATGTGGTAGACCCGGGTCTTCTGGAAGGCGAGGCGGCTGATGAAGCTGAGGTGGTCGGTGAGGTTCCGGGCGGTCTGGAGCAGGCCGCCCAGGCGGTTGAAGTCGAAGGTCACGCGGTCTTCCTCTTCCCAGAAGACGGTCGCATAGAGCTCGCGCTTCTGGCCCAGGAAGTAGGGCTCGCGAAAGCTGAGGAGGAAGCGGCTCCCGCGGAAGCTGCCCCGCGCGAAGGCGGAGAGCGTGCGGTCCATGCCGAACAGGTTGCGGCGGGACGCCTCCACGCTGGCCCGCACGAGGTCCCGCTCGGCGTAGCCGACGCCGTAGGCGAGGGTGGTGACCGGTGCTTCCCGCACGTTCACCACCACGTCGCGGCGAAGGGGGCGCTCGGGGTCCAGCTCGCTGAGGCTCACCCGTTCGAAGATGCCGAGGGCGCTGAGCCGCCGCTGGCTCTCGAGCAGGCGCTCCTGGCCGAGCGCCTGGCCCTCCTCCAGACGAACCTCGCGCCGCACCACCTCGTCCCGCGTGCGCCGGAGGCCCGCGATCACCACGTGATCGACGTCGGTGCGCTGGCCGGGCTCGACGCGCAGGCGCACGTCCACCTGCGAGCGGTCCTCGGAGAAGACGAGGTCGGGACGGACCTCGGCCTGCAGGTAGCCGGCGTTGCGACAGGAGGTGAGGACCACGTTGTGGTCGGCCGCGAGGTCGCGCAGCCGGTAGGGCTCGCCCTTCCGGAGGCGCAGCTCGGCGGGGGGCACATCCGCCGGTCCGCTTTCGACCGCGACCGCGCGCACGACGGTGAGGGGACCGGGGCGCACCCGGAAGAGCACGGGCAACCCTCCGCCTCCCTCGGGCACCTCGGCCTCCACGCGTGCCTCGGGGTGCCCACGGTCTTCCAGGAGACGGGTGATCGCCCGTGCGTCCGCCTCGAGCGTGCGCTCCTCGAGGGGCAGCCCCTCGCGGGTCTCGAGAAGGGGAGGCTCGCCCTCACCCCCCACGATCCTGACCGAGGCCACGGTGGCGAGGGGACCCGGCCGGACCTCGTAGAGCAGGGCTTCGCCCCAGGGCCGCCGTTCGAAGCGGTGGTGCACCACGACGTCGCGGTGGCCCCTCCGTCGGAACGCGTCCTCGAGGCGCTCCGCACCCGCTTCCAGGGCGTCCCCCTTCGCCCCCCCGTCGCGTACGAGGTCTTCCACCGCCTGTTGGAGCGAGCGCGGTACGGCCGCGCCCGCGAACTCGAGTTGGATGAAGGGGCCCGCGCTCACGGCGAAGGTCAGGTCCACCCGGGCCGAGCCCGGGTCGTACTGGGTGCGCTCCTCGACCTCGGCCCGCCAATGGCCCGTGCCCACGAGACGCTTGCGGATGCCCTCCTTGGCGCGCTCGGTCTGTTCCTTCCGGTACGCTTGCCCGGAACGCGGACGAACGAGGTCGTCCAGGGCGCGGACCTTCTCCCCGTCCACGACCTCGACCCGCGCAACCCCCACCCGCGCGCGCGGCCCCGCCCGCACGTGGAAGACCGCGTCGGCGCCTCCCGCATCCGGTGCGGCCTCTGCGCTCACCACCGCCTCCAGGTAGCCCCGCCCGGCGAGGGCCAGGGCGGCATCGCGTCCCGCCCGGTCGAGCCGGCCCGGCCAGAGCGGCTCTCCCGGGCGGAGTCGGCTGAGCCGGCGGAGGGCGGAGGGCGAGAGGATGCGGTCCCCGTCCACGCGCACCACTCCCGCGAAGAGAGGGGCGGGACGGGTGCGGAAGACCACGTCCGCTGCTCCCCCGGGTCCGGCCTCCGCCTCCACCACCACGTCCGCGAACTCGCCGGTCGCATAAAGCAGCTCCACCGCCCGGCGCACCGCCTCCTGGTCCAGGAGCTGGCCGGGGACGAGGCTCACGTAGGTGGCGAAGCGCTCGGGGAAGGGGGCCTCGATGCGGACGGAGCGGACGGTCGTCTCCCCGGGAGCCGCGAGCCAGAGGAGGGCGAGGAAGAGCCGCATCGCTCACCGCAACTGGCGCAGGCGGAGGTCGAAGCCGAAGCCCCCGGGATCCTCGCGCGTGAAGAGCACGGAGAGACGGTCGGAGAGCGTGTACTCAAGGGAGAGGACGCGTTGCTCGCTGCCCCGGAGGTCCTGGGAGTAGAGGACGGTCAGGTCCGGGGTGATGCGCTTGCCGAGGGTGATGCGGGCGGTCGGGGTCGTCCCCGCCCCGCGCAGTAGCGAGGGGTCGATCGAGAAGCGGTTCAGGCCGAACAGCTTCTCTGCCCCACGTTCCAGCCCCACTTCCTCGGAGATCTTCCCCGCGGCCAGGGTCGCCGCCCCGGAGGCCGCGAGCTGCGCCTGGAGCGCCTGGGCCTGAGTGAGGCTGGCCACCATGCTCTCCTCCCCCCCCGCGAGCAGGCTCAGGATCTGCACGGGCGAGAGGGGCGGGTCCGACGTGAGGGTCGGGGTCACGCGCTCGAGGGTGCCGCTCACCCGCAGGGTCACCCGGTACGACTGGATGCGCGTCTCGGCCTCGATGTCGAAGCTGGGGTCGAGCTTCTGCGGGTTCACGAAGTCGATCGTTCCCCGGCGGATCACGTAGGTCCGTCCCTGGAAGTAGACCCGCCCCCGGTCCACCTCGGCGCGGCCGAGGATCACCGGGGCCACGGTCGTCCCCTGGAGGCGCAGCTCCGCTCGGGCCTGGAGGGTGGCGAGGTTGTTGTCGATGCGTAGCGTCCCCGGGGCGCGCAGGGTGAGGTCGAGCCGCGTCCCTTCCTCGAGAGAGGCCGCCTCGGCGGGGGGCCGGCTGGCTGCGAGGAGCTCCGAGGCCAGGTCGTAGCGGCGGGTCCAGAGGGCCTGCCGCACGTCGATGGTGCCGGTGATCCACTGCTCCTTGGCGTCGCCGAACAGGTGCAGGTCGACGTCGACCTGGCTCCTCAGGCCCTCGGGGTAGCGCAGGCCGAGGCCGCGTCCCGTGGGCCGGAGGTCGAAGGAAGTCAGCCGGCCTCCCGCGTAGGACGCCTGGCCCTCGATCTCCACGCTGCCCCCGCCCACCGTGCCCGTGATCCCCACGAGCTCCGCGGTCTTCTCGTCGAAGCGCACCTTCCCCCGTACCTCCTCGATCCCGTGCGGGAAGCCGCGCACGCGGACCCCGGCGCCGTCGAGGTCCAGCATGCCGTCGAGGCGCGGGGCGGCGCGCGTTCCCGACACCGCGAGGGCGAGCCGCGCGGCCCCCCGGCCGCGGAGCCGCGGGCTGATCACGGAGAGAGCGCGCAGGTCGGCGGCCCCCCGCGCCTTCACCGCGAGGTCCGTCTCCCCGAGCACGTCCACATGGCCCTCGACCGCGAGATCGGTTCCCTCGCTGGCGAGGTGCAGCGCGGCCACCTCAAGCTTCCCGTCCGCGAGGGTGGCGCGCAGGGGCTCGCGGTTCCGGAGCGGGTACTCCGGCACCAACACCTGGAGGTCTGAGACGGTGGCTTCGGCCGAGAGAGCGCGCGGCGAGGCGAGGGGACCGCGGAGCGCGATCTCCCCGGTGGCCACGAGCCCGAGGGCCCCCGGGAGGGCCGGGAAGACCGCGCGCAGGTAGGGGTCGAGGCTGGTGTCGCGCGCCTGGAGGCGGAGGACGGCCTCGTGGGGCGAGGCGGCGCCCACGGCCGCCGTGAGCGCGAGGTCGAGGCGGGCGGAGCGGCAGCGCGCGTCGACCGACACCCGGCCGTCCCCCTTCGCCGTGAAGCGGGCCTCGACCGCGCCCAAGCCCTCGTCGGCCACGAACACGTGGGGCGAGAGGAGGCGGGCCTCGAGGCGCGGGCGGGTGAGCGTCCCCTGCAGGGTCAGGCTCCCCGAGGCCTTGCCCGCGATGGTCATTCCGGGGGCCAGGGGCGGCAGGAGCGCTCCGAGGTCGACGGCTTGCACGTCCGCCCGCCCGTCGTACACGCCGTCGTCGTCGAGCGAGCCGTGCAGGGTCAGGGTCCCCCCGCCCACTCGCGCCCGGCCCGAAGTGGCCTCGGCAACCCGTCCGTCCCAGCGCAGGGCGAGGGCCGCGTTCTCGAAGGGGACCCCGTAGTAGCGGCCAAGGGACGCGGTGAGGCGGGCGGAGCCCCGGGGGGCGCTGCGCCGGCCGAGCAGGGTGGCCTCGCCGGAGACGGGACCGGACACGCGGAGGTCCCACCCCATCGCCTTCACGAGGTCCGCGGCCGGCCAGCTCGTCAGGCGGAAGCGCAGGTCGAGGGCGTCCTTCTCGCCGAACCACCCGATCTCGTTCCGCCCGTCGAGCCACAGCTCCGCTCCCGGCCGCCTCAGGACCAGCGAGCGCGACTCCACCGCCTCGGGGTCGGCCGTCCCGGCCCAGTCCGCGCTTCCCCACGCCACCCCGCGGTAGCCGATGTCGCGGCCGGAAAAACGCCCCTCGAAGACGGGAACCTGGAGGCTTCCCCGCCAGCGCCCCCCGAACGTCCCTCCCCCCGAGAAGCCGGCCTTCTGTGCCTCGGGGTTCCCGAGGGCCCGTCGCAGTCGGGTGAGCAGGTCGTCGAGGGCGGTGATGTCCGCGGTCTCCACGTCCACCGAGAGGTCGGTCCGATCGTCGGGGAGGACGCGGCCCTGGAGCCGGGCGTGAGCGTCCGCCGTGCGGAGGTCGGCGCGCTCCACGGTCTGCACGCCGTCCTGTGCGGTCCAGTCCACGCGGCCCGAGAGCGGCGTGCGCCCGTCGGGCCGGGCCGCGAGATCAAGGCCCACACGACCGGTCACGAGGCGGGCCCTGCCCTTCGGCCAACGCACGTCGAGCGGGCCGGTGGCGGCGGCGCCGAGGCCGGGGGCGCCCATGCCGAAGACCAGGCGCAGCAGGCCCTCGGCGTCCGCCTCCTCGAGGGCACCCTCGATCCGCACGCCGGGCGTACCGGACGGACCGGGCGGCACGTCGAGGTCGAGCCGAGCCCGCCCCCCCAGGCTCTCCACGTCGAGGTCGCGGACCCGCAGTCCATTCCCGTCGTAGGTGACCCGGCCCTCGAACCTCGGCACCGGAAAGCCCATGAAGGCGCCGTTCGTCCCTTCCATGCGCCCCTCGATGCGCAGGCGGGAGCCGTCCACCGATAGGACGCCGTCCCAGCGACCGACCCCTTCGAAGCGGAGGCCGGACCGCATGACGTGACGCTCGAGGACCGCGAGGTCGACGGGCCCCCTGAGGTTGAACTGGCCCTGTGGGCGCGCGCCGAGGCGCAAGCGTCCCTGGTAGCCGAGGTCCGTCCCCTCGGCGTAGATGCGGCCCGCGTCCACCATGAGCTGACCCTGGTTGAAGCGCAGGTCGATCTCGGTCCCCAGGAGGAGCGGGGGAGCCGCGCCGAAGCGCAGATCGCCCGGCCGGAAGCTCACGTGCCCCGCGAGGCCGCGGTTCGCCTCCTCGACCAGCCGGCCGTGGAACTCCGGCAGGTCGAGGTCGAGAGGGACGCGCTCGTGGTTGAGCACGAACTCGCCGCCCTGGATGACGAGCCGGCTCACGCTCACCTGCAGGCCGCCGCGGCCGGGGCCGCCCATCTTCGGGATGTCGTCGCCCCCCAGGCCCTCGGGCGGGTCGGGGAAAGCGTTGACGCGCACCCTCAGGCCCTCGATCCGGACCCGGGAGAGCACGACCTGCCGGCCGCGCAGCGGAGCCAGGCTAGGGGTGACCTGGGCCCGCACCACCTCGAGGAACGGCGGGGCGTCCGCAGTGAGGCCGGACACCGCGACATCGCGCACCTCGGCCTGGAGGGGGAAGAGCTCGAACCGGACGGAGCCCACCCGGACCGGACGGTGGAAGAAGCCGGAAAGGGAGTCGGCGAGAAAGCGGGCCGACCAGTCGGGCAGGCGGTAGAGCGCGTACACGCCCACGGCGAGGGCCAGAAGCGCGAGCAGGAGGAGCGTCCGCCGACGGGCCAAGACGAGCGCGCCTACTCCACGACCACGAGGAGCGCCCCCGCGTCGACCGCCTGGCCCTCCCGCGCGGGAACGTCCTTGACGCGGCCGGCCCGCGGGGCCTTGATCTCGTTCTCCATCTTCATCGCCTCGACCACGACCAGCCCCTGCCCCGCCTGCACGTCCTGGCCGGGGCTCACCAGCACGCGAACGAGCTTGCCCGGCATGGGGGCGGCGATGCGGGCAGGGCCGGACACCTTCCTTGCCGGGGCCACCCGGGCCGCTTCCACGAGGTCGACCGCCACCACGTCGTCGGTCAGGACGACCGTGTAGCCTCCCGGCCGCTTCTCGATCCCCGCCTCGTAGCTCCGCCCGCCGACCAGGATGCTCAGGAAGTGCCGCCCCGTTTCCCGGGCGTCCACCTCGAGGGGCCGGCCGTCGAGCACCACCGTATAGCGCCCGTCCTGGCCACGCACCTCTACCCGGATGGTGCGACCGCCGGCGGCAGCGTCAAAGATCATGGCGCCCCGGCTCCTCCGCGCAGCCCTTCGCGCAGCCCGCACTCCCACCAGGCGGAGCGCGAGGGGCTCCCCGGATTTCCGGCGAGGCGAGCGAAGCGCCGCTCGCGGAACGCGGCGAGGGCGGCCGCCGCCACCGCCACCTCCAGCGGCCGCTCGCGCTTCCGGTCCGCCTCCGCGAAGACCTGCTCCACGAACGAGGTGTCGAAGTCGCCGGAGAGGAACGCGGGGTGGTGCAGCACCCGCTCGAAGAAGGGCAGGGTGGTCTTGATCCCCAGCACCCGGTACTCGCGCACCGCGCGCCGCATGCGGAGGATCGCGTCCCGGCGGCTGTAGCCGTATACCACCAGCTTCGAGATGAGGGGATCGTAATGGATTGGCACCTCGTACCCCTCGTACACGCCGGAGTCGTCGCGCACGCCGGGGCCGCCGGGCGGCCGCAGGGCGAGGATCCGGCCGGGGCTCGGCAGGAAGCCCTGGTCGGGGTCCTCGGCGTAGACCCGGCACTCGATGGCGTGACCGCGCTGGACGAGGTCCTCCTGGCGGAAGGGCAGCTTCTCCCCCTGGGCGATCCGGATCTGGAGCTTCACCAGGTCCTCGCCGGTCACCATCTCGGTGACCGGGTGCTCGACCTGAAGCCGGGTGTTCATCTCGAGGAAGTAGGGGTTCCGTTCCTGGTCGACCAGGAACTCGAGGGTCCCCGCGTTCACGTAGCCGACCCGCCGCACCAGCGCCACCGCGAGGCTCCCCATGCGCTCGCGCAGCTCCGGGGTGAGGAAGGGGGACGGGCTCTCCTCGATCACCTTCTGGTGCCGGCGCTGGATCGAGCACTCGCGCTCGAAGAGGTGGACGGCGTTGCCGTGGGCGTCGGCCAGCACCTGGATCTCCACGTGCCGGGGCCGGACGAGCGCGCGCTCGAGGTAGACGCGGTCGTCCCCGAATGCGCTCTTCGCCTCGCTCCGGGCGCGGGCCGCCGCCTCCTCGAGCTCCTCGGGGCGGGCCACGAGGCGCAGGCCCTTGCCCCCCCCGCCGGCCGCGGCCTTGAGCATGAGGGGGAAGCCGATCCGTTCCCCCTCCCGCGCGAGGGCCGGGTCGTCGGCCAGCGGCTCGAGGGTGCCGGGGACCACGGGCAGCCCGGCCGCGACCGCCGCGCGCCGGGCCGACGTCTTCTCTCCCATGAGGGCGATCGTCGCGCTCCCCGGCCCGATGAAGGCGATCCCCGCCTCCTCGCAGGCACGGGCGAAGGCGGCGCTCTCCGCCAGGAAGCCGTAGCCCGGGTGGATGGCATCGGCTCCCGCCTTCCTCGCCGCCTCGAGCATGCGGTCGATGCGCAGGTAGGAGTCGCGCGAGGGCGGGGGGCCGACCGGGTAGGCCTCGTCGGCGTGCCGGACGTGCAGGGAGAGGCGATCGGCCTCGGAATAGACGGCCACCGTCCCCACGCCCATCTCCCGGCAGGCCCGGATGATCCGCACCGCGATCTCCCCACGGTTCGCGATCAGGACCTTGCGGAACTGCCGGGCGGTCACAGGGGGATGTTCCCGTGCTTCTTGGGTGGGTTCTTGTCGCGTTTGGTGCGGGTCATGTCGAGACCGGCGATGATCTTGCGCCGGGTCTGCCTCGGCTCGATCACCTCGTCGACGAAGCCGCGCGCGGCCGCCACGTAGGGATTGGCGAAGGTGCGCCGGAACTCCTCGACCTTCTCCGCCCGCATCGCCTCGGGATCCCCCGCCGCCGCGAGCTCGCGGCGGTAGAGGATGTTCACCGCCCCTTCCGGGCCCATGACCGCGATCTCCGCGGTCGGATAGGCCAGGTTCAGGTCGGTCCGGATGTGCTTGCTCGCCATCACGCAGTACGCCCCGCCATAGGCCTTGCGGGTGATGACCGTGATCTTGGGGACGGTGGCCTCGGCGTAGGCGTAGAGGAGCTTCGCCCCGTGGCGGATGATGCCGCCGAACTCCTGCCCGGTGCCGGGAAGGAAGCCGGGGACGTCCTCGAAAGTGACGAGAGGGATATTGAAGGCGTCGCAGAAGCGCACGAAGCGCGCCCCTTTGACGGAGGCGTCGATGTCCAGGCAGCCCGCCAGATGCGCCGGCTGGTTGGCCACGATCCCCACGCTCCGCCCCCCGAAGCGCGCGAAGCCCACCACGAGGTTGGGCGCGTAGTGCTCGTGCACCTCCAGGAAGCGGCGATCGTCCACCACCGCCTCCACCAGCCGCTTGATGTCGTAGGGCTTGTTGGCTTCGGCGGGGATCAAGGCGTCGAGCGACGGGTCCTCGCGGTCGGGCGGGTCGTCGGTCTTGCCGAGGGGCGGCTCCTCCAGGTTGTTCGAGGGAAGATAGCCGAGCAGCTCGCGGATCAGGGTGAGACCGGCCCGGTCGTCGTCCACCGCGAAATGCGCCACCCCCGACCGGGCGTTGTGGGTCATGGCCCCGCCCAGCTCCTCCTTGGTCACCTCCTCGTGGGTCACGGTTCGGATCACCTCGGGGCCGGTCACGAACATGTACGCAGTGTCCTTCACCATCACGTTGAAGTCGGTGATGGCGGGGCTGTACACGGCCCCCCCCGCGCAGGGCCCGAGGATGGCCGAGATCTGCGGGACGACCCCGGAGGCGAGGGTGTTGCGGAGGAAGATGTCGGCGTAGCCGCCCAGGGAGGCGACGCCCTCCTGGATGCGCGCACCTCCGGAGTCGTTGAGGCCGATCAGCGGGGCCCCCATCTTCATCGCGAGGTCCATGACCTTGCAGATCTTCTGGGCGTTGGTCTCGGAGAGGCTCCCCCCGAAGACCGTGAAGTCCTGGGCGAAGACATAGACCAGGCGGCCGTCGATGCGCCCGTAGCCGGAGACCACCCCGTCCCCCGGGATCTTCTGCTCGGCCATGCCGAAGTCGAGGCAGCGGTGCTCCACGAGCTCGTCCAGCTCCTCGAAGGAGCCGTCGTCGAGGAGCAGCTCCACCCGCTCGCGGGCGGTGAGCTTGCCCTCCCGGTGCTGGCGCTCGCGCCGCTCGGGGCCGCCCCCCTCCACGGCGCGCCGGACCTTGTCCCGGAGAACGTCGATCGGTTTCGTCATCAGCGTCCCGGCCAGGGGAGGCGAGGGCAGCGGGGGGTCAGGGCGGGGTGCGACACCGCGCCCCCTTGCTCATGAATGACAGCCGCAGCCGCTTCGTCCGCAGCCGCAGCCGCCCCCCGCCGCGGAAGAGGAGCTCCCGTCCGCCGCCGCGAAGGCGAAGGTGGAGAGCAGCTTTTCCACGGAGGCGCTCTGGCAGGAGGGGCAGGACACGGCCTCGCCCCAGGCACGCACGTACCTCTCGAACGCCTGGTCGCATTCCCGGCAGCGGTACTCGTAGAGCGGCATCGGCTAGCGGGCCTCCAGCACGCCGAGGGCGGCCGCTTCCCGGATCTCCTTGAGGCTCGCGAGAAAGATCTTCATGGCCGGTTCCCCTATCTTCTCCTCTTTCTCATCTGTCCACGACGGGGTTGCGCAGCCCCCCTATCCCTTCCACCTCGACCTCGACCTGGTCGCCGGCAGCCAGGGGTTCGATCCCCGTCGGGGTCCCCGTGGAAATGATATCCCCGGGGAGGACCTCAGGGGCGCACTCCTTCGACCGCGTCGGACGGCGGGCTCGCATTGCCCGCCTGGTCGAAGCCCACGAGGCGGTAGAAGTAGACGACCGCCGCGGCCGCGGTCTTGTCGACGTACTGCGTCTGGTTGGGGGCCACCTCCGCAATCTGCTCGGCCGTGCCGGGGCCGGTGGAACGCAGGACGCGATACCCGGCCAGGTCGGCCTCCGGCGAGGGGCTCCAGGACAGCTCCAGTCCCTCGGCGGCCGGCAGGATCGTGAGGCCGGTCGGGGTTCCGGGAGCCGCGACGTCGGCGACCGCCAGGCACGCCTCCTCGGCGCTGCTGCTTTCCACGAGCGGCTCGCGCGACGCCACCGCGCGCACGACGTAGCAGACGGTCTGGCCCAGGGGAGCGGCCGTGTCCGTGAAGGCTTTCGCGTCGGTGGGCGGCGCCAGGGGCGACGTGTAGGGGCCCGCGCCCACGCGCCGGTAGATCGAGAAGCCTCCAGGAAATGGCGGGGGGGCGGCGGGTCCCTGGGGGGCATCGGCCCCGGGCCCGGTGCGCGCGGGAACGGCGGCCGGGGGCGTCGCGGGGGCGGCCGCGGCACCTGGGGTCGGTGCGGCCGGCGACGGGCGGTCAGGGGCGGGTGACGTGCCGGCAGGAGGCGTCGCTGCCGGGGGGCGCGCACCTGGGCCGAGGGCGCCCGGGACGGCGGGGGTGGGGAGCCCCGCCTTCACCGGCTCCGGACGCGCGCCCTTCCAGGCGAGGGCCACCCCCTCGGCGACGAGGGTGGCGGTGAGCGCGCGCGGAGGGGGCGGCGGAACCTGGGAGACGAGGCCGGTCACCGAGGAGCGGCTCGAGGCCTTGCTGCCCGCCAGGGCGCGCACGGCCACCCGCACGGTCGTGCCCGCCGCCGGGACGGGAATGCGCTCGACCACGCTCTCGCCCGGCTCCCCCTTGCGGGTGTGTCGGGCGGCGAGCTTCTCGAAGTCCCCCTCACCCTGGGCCACGAACACCTCCAGGTCGAGCCGGGGAAGACGCAGCCCATCGACGGACACGCTGGGGGCCTGGAAGGCGATCTCGAGCTGGTCGCCCCGCTGAGCCACCTTGACCCCCGCCACGGGGGGCGGCGTCTTCCGTCGGGGCGGCAGGGGATCGCCCCGCTTGCCGCACGCGAGGAGGCACGGAAGGAGGAGGGCGATTGCGCGGAGCCGGACGCGCCGCCGCGTTCCCCTCCCCCCGAGCGCTCGCATCAGAGGATGAAGCGTGACAGGTCCTGGCTCTTGACGAGGGGCTCGAGCTTGCGCCGTACTTCCGCGGCGTCGATCTCGACCGGGCGGGGGCCGGAGCTCCCCCCTTCGAAGGAGATCTCGTCCAGGACGGTCTCCAGCACGGTGCTGAGACGACGGGCCCCGATGTTCTCGGTGGCCTCGTTCACCTGCATGGCGAAGCGCGCCATCTCCCGGATCGCCTCGTCCGTGAACGAGAGCGCAACCCCCTCGGTGGAGAGGAGGGCGCGGTATTGGGCGGCGAGGGCGCTCTTCGGCTCGGTGAGGATCCGCACGAGGTCCTCCTCCCCGAGCGGCTGCAGCTCGACCCGGATGGGGAAGCGTCCCTGCAGCTCCGGGATGAGGTCGGTGGGCTTCGACACGTGGAAGGCCCCCGCGGCGACGAAAAGGACGTGGTCGGTGCGCACCGGGCCGTACTTCGTGGAGACGGTCGTCCCCTCCACGATGGGCAGGATGTCGCGCTGCACGCCTTCGCGGGAGACGTCGGGGCCCTGGCTCCCCTCGCGTCCCGCGATCTTGTCGATCTCGTCGATGAAGACGATCCCCGAGGACTGGGCCCGCTCCACCGCGAGGCGCGCCACCTGGTCCTGGTCGAGGAGGCGGCCTTCCTCCTCCCGCCGGAGGACCTCCCGAGCTTCCGCCACCGGCAGGGTGCGGCGGCGGGTGCGGCCCCCGAAGAGGCCGGGGAGCATGTCCTTCAGGTTGACGTCCATCTCCTCCACCCCCTGGCTGGTGAGGATCTGGAACGAGGGAAAGCTGCGTTCAGGGACCTCGACCTCGACCAGTCGGGACTCGAGGGCGCCGCCCCGAAGCTGCCCGCGGAGCTTGTCGCGGGTGGCGCGGAAGGATTCGCGCGACGACTCCCCGGCCTCGGGGGGACGCGGCGGGGGGAGCAGCAGGTCCAGGAGGCGCTCTTCGGCCTGGGACGCCGCGCGCTCCTTGACCTCCACCAGCTTCTCCCGGCGCACCATGTCCACCGCGGCCTCCACGAGGTCGCGGACGATGGAGTCCACGTCGCGCCCGACGTAACCCACCTCGGTGAACTTCGATGCCTCGACCTTCACGAACGGGCTCCCGGAGAGCTTGGCCAGGCGGCGCGCGATCTCGGTCTTGCCCACCCCGGTGGGCCCGATCATCAGGATGTTCTTGGGCGTGATCTCGGCCGCCACCTCGGGAGGGAGCCGCTGCCGGCGGATGCGGTTGCGGAGCGCGATGGCCACCGCGCGCTTGGCCGCGGCCTGGCCGACCACGTGGCGGTCCAGCTCGGCCACGATCTCCCGGGGGGAGAGGCCGTCCAGGGCGCGCAGGTCCTCGCTTTTGGCGGGGAGCGGGATGGCCATGCCCTAGAGGGTCTCCACCTCGATCGCGTCGTTCGTGTAGATGCAGATCTCGGCCGCGATCCGCATGGCCTCGCGGGCGACGGTGGCGGCGTCCAGGTCGGAGTGGCGAACGAGGGCGCGGGCCGCGGCCAGAGCGTAGGGTCCGCCGCTCCCCACCGCCACCAGGCCGTCGTCGGGGGCGATCACGTCCCCGGCCCCGGAGAGCAGGAACGTCGATTCGCGGTCCGCCACCACCAAGAACGCCTCCAGCCGGCGCAGGACCCGATCGGTGCGCCACTCCTTGGCCAGCTCCACCGCGGCCCGCTGCAGGTTGCCCCGGTATTCCTCCAGCCGGGCCTCGAACTTGTGGATGAGGGCCATGGCGTCGGCGGTGGAGCCCGCGAAGCCGGCCAGGACCGCGCCCCCGTGCAGGCGCTGGATCTTCCGCGCCTTGTGCTTCACCACGGTCTGGCCGAGGGTCACCTGGCCGTCCCCCGCCAGGGCGAGCCCTCCGCGGTGGCGGACGGCAAGGATCGTGGTGCCGTGGAGCGTGCTTTCGGGCATGGGCGGGGCAGGCCGAGACGGTTAGTATAGGAGCGAGCGACCATGAGCCTCAAGACCCTGGCCTTCGTCTCCGGCGCCTACGATCTGCTCCTCGCGCTGCCCATGCTCTTCGCGGCGCCCCTCATGGCCCGGCTCTTCGGGGCGCCCGAGCCGGTGCCGCTGCTGAATGCGCAGCTCAACGGCGTGTTCACCTTCAGCCTGGCCGCCGGCTACTACTGGGCGGCCGGGGACCCCGCCGCGCGCCGCGGCTATTTCTGGGTGGCGGGAGTGCTGGCCAAGGGCCTGGGGGCGTTGCTCTTCGTCCTGGACCACTTCACCCAGGGCTCGCCCAGCGCCTTCCTGCTCTTCGCCGCGACCGACGGCTCGCTCTGTCTCCTGACCCTGGCCCTGCTCGCCCGTCCTAGTACTCGCTGACCTCGACCCGGCTCCGGAGCTCCTCGGCCGACAGCTTTCCCGCCTGGCGTGCGTCGAGGTCCTGCTTGCGGGCGCGGATCAGCATCGTGCGGGCGGGACGCGCCTGGGAGACGAAGACGCCCACGGGGACGAAGTCGATCGCCACCGCCACGAACTCGTCGGTGGCCAGTCCTCCGAGGCGAGCCCCTTCGCCGGCCAGGGTTGCGATCACCGCCGCCCGGACGTCGGCCACGATCGTGTCCGGGGGGCGGTCGTCGGGCGGCCCGTCCATCGGAAACCAGAAGCGCCACGGCGGGGGCGGCAGGGGGCCCTCCACACCGGGCGGGAACGCGAGGGCCGAGGGCGGAGGCGCGGGGCTGATCGGGGACGCTCCCGTCCCCGGGGCGCTCGGTGCCGCGGGAGCGCCCGTCGGGCGCTGGCCTGCGGGGGGTACCGCGAGGCGGTTGTGGAGGTCCCGGGTGAGGCGCTCGAACTCGAGCTCGGCGCTCTGTCGGGCCTCCTCGGCCTCGCGCTGGAACTCGAGGACTTGCTGCTCGATGGCCAGGAGCTCGTCGTTCTCCGGGGAGACGACGCGCTGCTCATGCGCGGGGAGGCGGGCGGCCCTCTCCTCGCTCGAGCCGTCCCGTTCGACGCGGGCCTCGAACTGGGGGCGGGAGCGGCCCCCGGGTGCCTTCCGCGGGCGAAGGGCGAAGACGCCCCCTCCGCGGGGCAGGGCCCGCGGGGAGAGGACAAAGACGGCCCCGTAACCGGGCAGGTGGTAGCCGCGGGCGGACTCCGCCCGGCCGAACACGATGCCGGGAGCCGGCCGGCTGACCTGAGCCACGGCCCTGTCGAGGGACGCCTCCAGCGCCTCCAGCGCCTCGCGCGGGACGGGGGCGCGCTGCGCGAGCACGATGCGCGGTCGCGCCAGATTGACCCCCGAGAGGAGCAGGGCCGTTGCCAGGGCAGTGCGGGAGACGCGAGGCATGGTCACCTCGGGTGCGCCGCGTCGAGAACGTAGCCCATGAGCTCGGTGGTCCGGGCGACGTGCTGGCCGTTCTTGCCGTCGAGGTAGGAGAGGCCGGCCGCGATCCGCGCCAGGTCGTAGCGCCGCTGCGCCTCCTCCTTCCGGTCGAACCGGGCGAGGGTCGTCTCCAAGCGCGCGCCCTGGCGAGCCTCGCTCTCCTTGATCATCTCGGCCACGTGGGCGAGAAGCGCCTGGTCGTCACGGGAGTGGCCGCTCACGGGCTCGGGGAGGCCGCTCGCCAGCGCGGCCTTGAGGCCGGCGATCTCGCGGCGGTAGTCCTGGTCGCGGGCGAGGGCCCGCGCCTCCTGCTCGGCCAGGGCCGTCTGGAAAGCGGGCTGGGGCCGGCCCAGGCGGACGCCCAGGCCGCGGTCGTCGTAGCGCAGCTCGGCGCCCGACCACCCGAGGCCCACACCGAGGGCGAGCAGGAAACCCGCGGCCAGGGGCAGCCACAGGCTCGCTCGCCGGGGGGCGACGAACGCGGGGCCGCGGCTCTCCGGCAGGGTCCAAGCCCTGAGGTCCTGGCGCAGGCGTTTCAGGCCGGTCAGTTCCTCGCGGCACGCCCCGCAGGAGGCGAGGTGTTCCTCGACCCGGCGGCGGGTCGAGGCATCCGCCTCCCCGTAGAGTACGTCCAGTCGGTCGTCACGAAGGCGGTCGCACTCCATCATCTCTCCTCGTTCACGGCGTGGGAGCCGGAAGGGGGGCGGTCCCGCGAAGGCCCTCCCGCTCCAGGCGCGACCGGAGCTGGTCCAGGCCGCGGTAGAGGCGTGTCTTGACCGTGGAGATCGGCACGTCCAGCACCTGCGCGATCTCCAGGAAGGTCAGCCCCTGGTATTCCTTCAGGATGATGATCTCGCGCTGCTCGTCGGGAAGCGCCTCGATCGCCCGCGCGACCAGGCGGCTCGTGTCGCGCTCCTGGAGCAGGTCGAGGGCGGTCGGCCCCGCAACCGTCATGGCGGCGCCGCCCTCCTCCAGCTCGTCCAGGCTCACCATGGTCTTGCCCCGCCGGCGGCGCATGCGGTCCCGGCAGAGGTTGAGCGCGATCTGGTACAGCCAGGACGAGAAGCGGGCCTCCTGCTTGAACGAGCGCAGGTTCTTGTATGCCTTGAGAAAGGCCTCCTGGCAGAGGTCTCGCGCCTCTTCGTCCGATCCGACGAGCCGATGGATCGCTCCCCGGATCCGCTTCTCCCAGCGGCCCAACAGGACATCGAAGGCGGAATCCTCCCCGGCCAGGCACGCCTCGACCAGCTCTTCATCGGTGCGCCCCATGCCGCGCTACATCTGTTGGGACGTTGCGGCCAGACTCATGGTCTAAGTTCTGTCTATAGTCAGATTATCTACGCTCGCGGGTGCGTTTTTTTGTATATCGAGAGTATTTGATGGGTATCGACATGAGTGTAGCGCTGCGTGGTCGAAAGGCGAACGTGGCCCAGCAGCTCCTGGATCGCCCGCAGATCCGCCCCTCGAGCCAGGAGGTGCGTGGCAAAGCTGTGGCGGAGGGTGTGCGGACTGGTGCGCTGGGTCAGGGCCAGAGCCTTGACCCGCCGGGCGACTTGGTCCCGGATGCTTCGATCTGTCAATCGACCACCGCGTGCGTTCACGAACAAGGCCTCGCAGCGGGGACGCGTGCGGGCACGCGCCGGCAGGTACGCCCGTAGCGCCACCTGCGCGCGCCCTCCAAAGAGGACCACGCGCTCCTTCCGGCCCTTCCCGAGGACGCGGACCATACGGGCAGGGAGGTCCACGTCCGGCAGGTCGAGACCGACCAGCTCGGCGCAGCGGATGCCGGTGGCATAGAGCAGCTCGAGGATGGCCCGGGCGCGCAGCGCCGCGTCACCGTTCCCGGGGACGTCGAGCAGCGCAGCCACCTGCCCCTCATCGAGATGGGTCGGGATGCGGCGCTCCAGGCGGGGCGAGAGCAGCGCTCGCGCCGGGTTCTTGTCGAGCACGCCCTCCCGGCAGAGGAACCGGAAGAAGGTGCGCAGCGTGGCCAGCTTGCGCGCCGCCGAGACCTTCTTGAGCCCCCGCTCGTGGAGGTCGGCCAGGAAGCCACGGATCAGCAGGTGATCCACTGCGGCCGGACCGACCGCGCGCCCGAGCATCCGCTCCAGGTAGCCGCGGAACTGCTGGAGATCCTCCCCGTACGCCCGGACGGTATGGACCGAAGCGTTTCGCTCGCGGTCCAGGTGGCGCAGGAAAGCAGCCACCGCCTGCTTCACGGGGGCGGGCCTACCCGCTGGTGGCGAGGCGGACCTCGGACGATCCGCTCTCCCCGCCCAGACTGCTGCGGAACCGCTCCAGGCTCTCGAGGGCCCGGTGGGCCATGGCCAGGCGCTTTCGGGCCTTGTCGCGGATCTTGCCCGGCAGCTCGGGGAGCAGGCCGAAGGCGATGTTCGTGGGCTGGTAGCCGGCGGGGTCGCTCTTCGCGATGTAGCGGCCGAGGGCCCCGAGGGCCGTGTCTTCGGGGAAGGGGATCGGCTCCTTGCCGCGTGTCCTCAGGCCCGCCCCCAGGCCGGCGAGCAGGCCCGAAGCGGCCGATTCCACGTACCCTTCGACCCCCGACATCTGGCCCGCGAAGAAGAGCCCCTTCCGGCGCCGCGTCTCGAAGGTGGGCTCGAGGCTTGCCGGTGCGTTCACGTAGGTGTTGCGGTGGATCATGCCGTAGCGCACGAACTCGGCGCCTTCCAGGCCCGGGATCAGGCGGAACACCCGCTTCTGCTCGCCCCATTTGAGCTGGGTCTGGAAGCCGACGATCGAGTAGTGGCTGGCCGCGAGGTTGTCCTGGCGGAGCTGCACCACCGCATACGGGCGTCGGCCGCTGCGGGGGTCGATGAGGCCCACCGGCTTCATGGGTCCGAAGCGCAGGGTGTCGGGGCCGCGGCTCGCGATGACCTCGACCGGCAGACAGCCTTCGAAGAAGAGCTCCTTGTCGAAGTCGTGGACGGTCGCGCACTCCGCGGTGGTGAGGGCCGCGTAGAACGCCTGGTAGTCCTCCTCGGTCATCGCGCAGTTGACGTAGTCGTCGCCACCGCGGCCGTAGCGCGAGGCCCGGAAGGCCCGGGCGAAGTCGATCGTGTCCGCCTCCACCACCGGGCTCACCGCGTCGTAGAAGTAGAGGTGGGTCTGGCCGACGAAGGCGGCCACGTCGTGGGCAAGGGGGTCGGAGGTCAGGGGGCCCGTGGCCACGATCGTGACCGGGTCGTCGGGGATGCGCAGGATCTCCTGCCGGTGGAGGCGGACCTCGGGCAGCGCCTCCACCGCCTCGGTGACGCGGCGGGCGAAGAGGCCACGGTCCACGGCCAGCGCGCTCCCCGCGGGAACCTTCACCTGGTCGGCGACCCGGACGATGAGCGAGTCCATCCGCCGCATCTCTTCCTTCAGCAGGCCGGCCGCCTGGTCGAGGGAGTTGCCGCGCAGGCTGTTGGAGCACACCAGCTCGGCGAGGTCGGCGGTCTGGTGGACGGGCGTCCCGCGCACCGGCCGCATCTCGTGGAGGTCCACGGGCACGCCGCGGCGGGCCAACTGCCAGGCCGCCTCGCACCCGGCGAGCCCTCCTCCAACGATGGTGACCCGTGGCGGCATCGCAACGACCATTATAGCCCTCGCGTCCTCGAGCGAAGGGCGCTCCGAGCGACTCTTACGCCGCCCGCTTGTAGTGGCAGGCCTCGTTCCCGCAGAACACGACCTTGCCTTCCTTCTTCGTCTCCTTCTCGAGCAGGTAGGGCCGGCCGCAGTCGGGGCAGGGCTCGGGGATCGGCTTGTGGTAGGCCGTGAACCGGCATTCCGGGTAGCGCCGGCAGCCGTAGAAGAACCTCCCCCAGCGTCCCTTGCGCTCGACCACCTGGCCCTGCCCGCACTCGGGGCACAGGAGGCCGATCTCCCGCGCCTCCTTCTTCTTGATGTACTTGCAGGTGGGGTAGTTGCTGCAGGCGATGAAGGGCCCGAAGCGGCCGCGGCGCCACATGAGGTCGTTGCCGCACTCGGGGCACTTCTCGTCGATGGGGGCCAGCACCTCGACCTGGAGCTTCCCCCCTTCGCTGCGCACCAGCCGCCGGGTCTCCTTGCACTCCGGATAGCGCGAGCAGGCCAGGAACGGCCCGAACCGGCCCTTCTTGAGGACCATGGGCTGGCCGTCCTTGGGGCAGACCGCGCTCGCCACGTCCTCGTGGACCTCGGGGGCCCCCTCGCCCTCGGCGCCCGCGATCTGGCGGGTGTTCTTGCACTCGGGGTAGCCCGAGCAGGCCATGAACTTCCCGTAGCGGCCCCACTTGATGACCATGGGCTTGCCGCACTTGTCGCAGACCTCGTCGGTCGGCTCCTCCATGGCCTTGATGTCCTTCATCTCCTTCTGGGCCGCCTTCAGGTCCTTCTCGAACTTCTTCCAGAACTGGTTCAGGGTGTTCAGGAGGTTGTCCGTCCCCTCCTCGATCTCGTCGAGCTCCGCCTCCATGGCGGCGGTGTACTCGACGTTCATGATGTCCGCGAAGTGTTGGACCAGGAGGTCGGTGACGAGGAAGCCGAGCTCGGTGGGCCAGAGCTTCCCGTCGCGCTTCTCCATGTAATCGCGGGCCTCGATGGTGGCGATGATCGAGGCGTAGGTGGAGGGCCGGCCGATGCCGTTCTCCTCCAGCTCCTTCACCAGGCTGGCCTCGCTGAACCGCGGCGGGGGCTGGGTGAAATGCTGGTCGGTGTCGAGCTTCTTGAGGGCGACCACCTCCCCCTCCGTGAGGTTCGGGAGCTGGGTCCCGGTGGCGTCGGGCTCCACATCTTCCCCGCCCGGGGCCGGCGGCTCCTCCACCTTCGGCTTCTCCTCGCGCTTCTCGTCCTTGGCCTCCTCGTACACCGCGAGGAAGCCCTTGAACTTGAGGGTGGAGCCCTTGGCGCGCAGGAGGTAGACGGGGCCGGGGGCTTTCGGAGTGGCTCCGATGTCCACCACGGTCTCGTCGTAGACCGCCGGCCGCATCTGCGAGGCCACGAACCGGTTCCAGATCAGGGAGTAGAGCTTGAGCTCGTCCTTGGACAGGTAGCGCTTGACCTCTTCGGGGTCGCGGTCGAAGTAGGTGGGGCGGATCGCTTCGTGGGCGTCCTGGGCGCCTTTCTTGCTACGGTAGACGTTCGGCTTCTCGGGGAGGTAGTCCTCGCCGTAGGTCCGCGCGATCCGCTCCCGCACCGCGGTGATGGCCTCGGCGGAGATTCGGGTGGAGTCGGTGCGCATGTAGGTGATGAGCCCGACGCTCCCGTCGGGCCCCAGCTCGATCCCCTCGTAGAGCCGCTGCGCCACCTGCATGGTCTTCCTCACCGGGAAGCCCAGCTTGCGGAAGGCCTCCTGCTGCAGCTTCGAGGTGATGAAGGGCGGCACCGGGTTGCGCTTGCGCTCCCGGGCCTGGATCTTGTCGACCTTGAACTCCGCCGACTCGAGGTCGCGCCGGATGGCCCCCGCCTCGTCGGCGTTCCCTATCTCGAGGCTCTTGCCGTCCCGCTTGAGGAGGTTGGCGGGGAACCCGGGCGGCTGCTGGCTCTCGAGGTGCGCGACCACGGTCCAGTACTCCTCGGGGACGAAGGCACGGATCTCCCGCTCGCGCTCGCAGATGAGCTTCAGGGCGACGGACTGGACGCGCCCCGCGGAGAGGCCCCGGCGGACCTTCTCCCAGAGGATCGGGCTCACCTTGTAGCCCACCAGCCGGTCGAGGATGCGGCGGGCCTGCTGGGCGTCGACCTTCTTGGCGTCCACCTCCAGCGGCGTCTGGAACGCCTCCTCGATGGCCCGCTTGGTGATCTCGTTGAAGACCACCCGGTGGATCTTGCGGCGGGCCTTGGCCTTCCTGCCCGTCAACTCCTCGGCGAGGTGCCAGCAGATGGCCTCGCCCTCGCGGTCGGGGTCGGCGGCCAGGTAGATGGCCTCCGCGTCCTCGGCTGCGACCTTGAGCTCGTCGAGGACCTTCTTGCGTAAAGCGAGCACCTCGTACTCCGCCGCGAAGCCCTTCTTCACGTCCACCCCAAGCCTTTTCTTCGGCAGGTCCCGGACGTGACCCATGGAGGCCTTCACCGTGAAGTCCTTCCCCAGGTACTTGTTGATGGTCTTCGCCTTCGCGGGCGACTCGACGATCACGAGGTTCTTGGCCAAAAAAGCCTTCTAGCTCCGCACGAAAAGGGGGCCCGGCAACCGGCGCACCTTGGCGCCGACTTCCAGGAGGGTGAGGTGGGAGAGTAGCTCGGGCAACGCCCGCCCGCACCGTACCTGGAGCTCCTCGAGGCTGCGCGGGACGTCTCGAGCGAGGGCCTCGAGCACCTCGTCCTCCCCGGCCGCCTCCTCGTGAACGGGCAGGGCCACTCCCAACTCGTCCGCCACGTCCAGGGCGCCGCGCACGAGCACGGCCCCGTCGCGGATGAGCTGGTTGGTTCCGGCCGACCCGCGGTGACCGGGATGCCCGGGGACGGCCATCACCTCGCGGCCCTCCTCCAGGGCGGCCTGGGCAGTGAGCAGGGCGCCGCTCTTCTCCGCGGCCTCCGCCACCACCACTGCCCGACCCCAACCCGCGATGAGACGGTTGCGGCGGGGGAAGTGTTTACGGTCGGGGGCCGAGCCGAGGGGGAACTCGCTGACCACCGCGCCGCTCTGCGCGATGGCCAGAGCCAGCGGCGTGTTCTCCTCGGGGTAGATCCGGTCGAGGCCGGAGCCGAGGACGGCCACCGTGCGCCCGCTTGTGTCGAGCACGCCCTGGTGCGCGGCGGCGTCGATGCCGCGGGCGAGGCCGGAGACGATGGTGAGGCCTGCCTCCGCCAGGTCGTGGGCCAGGGCGCGGGTCAGGGCGAGGCCCTGGGCCGAGGCCGCCCGCGCGCCCACGATGGCCAGCGCGCGCTCGCCTTCACCGGGAACGAGCGTCCCCCGGACGTAGATCACCGGGGGCGGGTCGTAGATCCGCCGGACGCGCTCGGGATAGTCGGGCTCGTCGCGACCCACGATGCGCACCCCCAGGCGGCGGGCCGCCCCAAGCTCCGCGTCCGCGCGGCGTCGAGCGGCCCCGGTCCGCAGGGCGGACCGGGCGGCGGGGGAGAGCAGGTCGGAGTGCTGGTCCGGGCGGGAGAGGGCGCGCGCGAGCGGACCCCGGGCCGAGAGGTCGCGGGCCGTGCGGGCCCCCGCCCCGGGCAGAAGGGCGATCGTCAGCAAGTCGAAGGTCTCGTCCACGCGCTCCTCGATGCGACGGGCGCCAGATTGTATGGCCGACCCCCTGCCTGTCAAGGTCCGGCTTGGGCGCGTAAACACGCGCGGGGCCCGACGTAGGAGCAGCGTCTCCCTCCCCCTACGTGGGGAGGGATGGGGTGGGGGGTCGATGAAGGAAAGCAACTGTCCGCGCCAGCGCACACCCCCTGTCCCTCTCGCGGGACAGACCAACCCCGGGACCGCGGAGCCTTTTCGAGTAGAATCAAGGCGAGAGAGGCGAGGCTGGCCTCAGGCTCGGCATGGCACCGGCCTTGCTTTTCTCCGGGGGCGCCAGTTACCATCGATCCCTCTTCGCATCGAGAGGAGGCGTGTCGAAAAGTCATGCTCCCGCTTCTCTGGCTCGTCCTCAGCCCCCTCTCCGGGTCCGATCGCGAGACCAACGGACCCGCACAGCTGCGGTTCGGGATCGAGGTCGCGCAGAAGGGTCTCTGGCAGGAGGCGCGCTTCCGATTCGAGAAAGCGGTCGAGCTCGACCCGGACAACGCCCAGGCCCTCAACGACCTCGCCATCGCGCTCGAGCAGCAAGGTGAGTTCGAAAAGGCCCGCGCGGCCTACGAGAAAGCCTTGAAGCTCAAGCCTGGCGACGTCTACATCCAGCAGAACTACGACCTATTCCGGGAAGCCGATGACAAGCGAAATCGGAAGACCAAGAAGCGTCCGTAGCCTCGCCCTCCTCTCCGTGCTGCTGGGGACGGGATGCGCCTCCTTCGTGGAAGTGCCGGTGGAGACCCCGCTCCAGTCCAAGCTGGACGTTTCGTCCTTCCGGCGCGTGCTCATCGCCGGCTTCGTGACCGATGTCGGCGAGGCCGACGTGGAGCTCGGGTCCGAGACCTCGCGGCTGCTGCAGAACCAGCTGCGCTCCAACAGCCGGCTGCAGGTGCTGGAGCCGGATCGGCCGCCTCTCCAGGATGCCCTCGACAAGGTGGTCGAGCGGATGGGGGACGCCGGCAAGTACAGCAAGGCCGAGCGGGACCAGTACAAGCTGGAGGCGGATCGCCTCCTCCAGGACGCGGAATTCTGGCGGAAGATCGGGGAGGAGTACCAGCAGCCCCTGATCGTGACCGGCAAGCTCGGCTTCGACGTCCAGAACCGCTCGGGCTTCCAGCCGGAGGAGCGGGTGGTGCGGTCGCCCACCGGCCGCAACCAACTGGTGCGGGGGAACCGCTACACCGAGCGCAAGGGCTTCAGCCTGAACGCCGACTTCTACTTCGTGGACGGCCGCACCGGGCAGACCTTGCACAAGGAGAAGTTCACCGAGGAAGTCCTCTACGGAGAGGAGCAGAAGGTCTCTCCGCTCTCCTCGTACTTCGAGCTCATGGACCGCCTCCTGCCCAACTTCCTGGGGGTCATCTCTCCCCAGAAGATCCGCGGGACCCGCGTCCTCCTCAAATAGGAAGTCCTCACGATGAAGCGCGGAGCCAGACGTGGAGCAGCGTTTCCCTCCCCCTACGGGGGGAGGGATAGGGTGGGGGGTCGATGACCAGGACGCGCCGGACCTTGAGCAGCCTGCTCGCTCTCTCCCTTCTCCTCGCCTTTCCTGCCGCTCCGCCCGCGGAAGCCCAGTTCATCCCCTACTTCGGGAAGAACAAGGTCAAGTACGACAACTTCGCCTGGCGGGTCTACAAGAGCCCGCACTTCGAGGTCTACTACTACCCGGAGTTCGAGCAGCACCTGGCCCGTCTCGTGTCCTACCTGGAGAGCGCCTACCTGAAGCTCTCCACGGGGCTCAAGCACGAGCTCTCCCATCCCGTCCCCGCGATCCTCTACAAGACCCACTCCGAGTTCGAGCAGACCAACCTCTTCCCGAGCTTCGTGCCCGAAGAGGTGCTGGCGTTCGCGGAGCCGCTGCGGGGCCGGCTGGTGCTGCCGATCGACGAGGCACCCGACCGCCTGATGGGCCTCATCCAGCACGAGATGACCCACGTTTTCGCCTTCGACCTGATCCCCCGCACCCTCGTGCAGCGGGACATCCCGCTCTGGATCGACGAGGGCCTGGCCGACTACTTCCGGGGGATGTGGGACGACCTGGACCTGATGATGATCCGCGACGCCGCGATCACCGAGCAGGTGCCCAAGCTCTCCAAGGCCCAGTTCGAGGCCTTCTCCGGCCGCCTCGTCTACAACATGGGCCACGCGGCCTTCGAGTTCATGGAGTCGCGCTACGGCAAGGAGGGGATCCGGCAGTTCCTTTACACCCTCCGCAAGGGGATCCTGGGGGGCTCCACGGAAGACATTTACAAGCAGGCCTTCAGGACCACTCCGGAGGAGTTCGACCAGGCCTTCGACAAGTGGCTGAAGGAGCGGTTCAAGCCGTTCCGGGACAAGGAACGGCCCAGCGACTACGGAAGAGACCTCTCCCCGAACTCAGAGAAGACGCCCTTCACCCAGGTGTTCGGCTTCGCCCCCAGCCCTTCGGGCGAGATGGTGGCCGCGATCACCGCCGACCGATCGAACGGGAAGGCTACCATCGTCCTGCTCTCCGCCAAGGACGGGCAGGTCATCAACCACCTGACCCCCGGCTTTCCCAAGGAGTACGAGAACTTCTCCTTCTCCGAGAGCTTCGTGGCCGGGCGCTCCCTCGCCTTCGACCCCCGGGGCGACGCGGTGGCCTTCTTCGCCCGGGTGAACAAGGGCCGCACCCTCTTCCTGGTCTCCGTGCTGGACGGGCGGATCCTGAAGAGCATCCCCATCCACCTGGACCTCCCGCAGGGCCCCTGTCTGCTGCCGGACGGGCGTCGCCTGCTCTTCTCCGGCCTCCGGGAAGGCGTCTCCGACATCTACGTTCTTGACCTGGAAACCGGCCACCTCCAGAACCTGACCAAGGACGAGTACGCGGATGCCGATCCCCAGATCTCTCCCGACGGGAGGCTGGTCGTCTATACGCGGCGCATCAGCGGACACGACAAGATCTACTCGTTCCCCCTCGACAACCCCTCGCGGAAGACCCAGCTCACGTTCGGCCCCTTCGACGACGACGCCCCGGTCTTCTCTTCGGACGGGACCAAGCTCTATTACTCGTCCAACGAGGACGCCGACATCCCGAACCTCCGCAGCCTGGATCTGCAGACGGGCGTGATCCAGCAGTACACCGACGTGCTGGGCGGGAACATGGCTCCCGCCCCGCTCAAGGGCGGGAAACAGGGCGACCGGCTGGCTTTCATCAGCTACTTCAAGAACGAGTACAAGCTGCAGACCAAGGACACGGCCGAGCCCTTGAAGGAGATCGAACAGGAGGTCCAGGCCGCGGCCGAGGGCCAGGTGGACTTCCAGCCCGATGTCGTGCACGCGGTCGTCCCGGAGAACAAGCGACGGAAGCGGGTCTTCGAGGGCTTGTACCTGGAGGGCCGGCCTCCCATCAACGTGGGGGTGACCTCGAGCGGCGACTTCTTCGGGGGGAGCGCGGTGGGGCTCTCCGACGTGCTGGGCGACCACAACTTCACCTTCACCGCCCTCTCCATCCGCGAGTTCCGGACCTACGAGGGGACCTACATCAACCTGGCCAAGCGGTTCCACTACGGGATCAACGCCTTCGACACCACGAGCTTCTTCTACGCCACCCCCTATAACCTGCAGATCGGCCCCGGCCTGCGGTCGGGAACCATCGCCACCCAGCGCTACACGGGCGCCCAGCTCATCGGCCAGTACGCGCTCAACAAGTTCCGGCGGATCGACATCTCGGCCGGGATCCTGAAGGTCAAAGAGCAGTTCGAGAACGCGGAATACGAGGCGGCCGTCTGCGGGCAGGCCGCCCGCCTGGGCATCCCCTGCTTCCTCAACAGCGGGTGGATCGTCCCCTTCTCCGCCGGCATGGTGACGGAGACCACGCGCTTCGCCGAGTTCGGGCCGATCGCGGGCGAGACCTGGCGCCTGGATTTGGGCTACGCACCGCATTTCGGGAGCGCCATCGGCCGCTGGTCGGTCGACGCGGACGCCCGGAAGTACCTGCGGCTCGGCTCGACCTCGTCGCTGCTCGCCCTCCGCCTGCGCGGCTTCCACTCGGGCGGTGACAACCCCACCTACATCTACTTCGGCGGCAACATGGAGCTCCGGGGTTACGACTACTTGAGCTTCGCCGGCAACACCGGCTTCTTCGGCAACGTGGAGTTCCGCTTTCCCCTCATCAACCTGGCGGCCACCCCGATCGGCGTGCTGGGGCCCGTGCGGGGCACCCTCTTCCTCGGGGCCGGGGGAAGCTACTTCAGGGGAGAGCACTGGAAGTTCTCGACCGGCCAGCCCGGCTTCTCCTACGTGAACTGCGTGACGGGTACCGAGCCCGCTTGCGCCTTCGGCGAGGCGGTATCGGGATTCCGGCTGGTCAACGGCCGGGCCTCCTACGGTTTCGGCCTCCAGCTCTTCTTCCTGGGCTATCCCCTCCATTTCGACTGGGCGAAGCTCACGGACATGCAGAAGTCGACCCCCTGGCAGTTCAAGTTCTGGGTCGGGTTCGATTTTTAGGGCCGTTCGCGGGGCGGCGCGAAGGCCCCCGCGCGTGTTTGACGAGCCCGAGCCTTTCGTGCTAAATTCCCGTGTTTCTCAGGTCTTGCGAAGGAGAGGGAGACGGTGTACGCGATCATCAGGACGGGCGGCAAGCAATACCGGGTTCAGGCGGGAGACGTCGTCCGGGTCGAGCATCTCTCGGCCCCCGTGGGCGCGACCGTGACCCTGGACGAGGTCCTACTGGTCGGGGACGAGGCGGGGACGAAGGTCGGCGCTCCCCGGGTGGATAAGGCGGCGGTCGTGGGCACGGTCGTCGAAGACGGGCGCGACAAGAAGATTCGCGTGCTCAAGTACAAGAAGCGGAAGCACTATCGGCGCACGAGAGGGCACCGGCAGTCCTTCACCGCCGTGAGGATCGAGAAGGTCCAGGCCTGAGGCCAGAGGTCGACCGGGCTTCGTATGGCGAGCGGCTCCACCCGGGAGCCGCTCCCGTCATTTGGGGAGTGGACTTGAACAGGATGAGCCATGGCGCATAAGAAAGGTCAGGGATCCAGCCGGAATGGTCGGGACAGCAACTCCCAGCGGCTGGGCGTGAAGCGGTTCGGCGGCCAGCAGGTGAGGGGCGGGACCATCATCCTTCGCCAGCACGGCACGAAATGGAGGCCGGGCCGGAACGTGGGGCTCTCCAAGGACCACACGCTCTTCGCCCTCGCGGACGGGTTCGTGAAGTTCGAGGACCACGGCTCGCGCGGCCTCCGCGTGAGCGTGCTCCCGGCCGCGAGCTAGGGCGCCACCCGGACCGCCCACCGCGGGCGGTCGCCCATGTTCGTCGATCGCGTCAAGATCTTCGTCAAGGGAGGAGACGGCGGGAACGGGTGCGCCAGCTTCCGGCGCGAACCCCACGTCCCGCGCGGCGGCCCCGACGGAGGGCCCGGAGGCAAGGGCGGCGACGTGGTCCTCGTCGGCGTCTCCCACCAGAACACGCTCCTCCCCCTTCGCTACCACACGGAGTTTCGCGCGGAGCGGGGCCGGCACGGCGGCCCCGGCAACCGCAACGGCCGGCAGGGCGAGGACCTGCTGGTGGCGGTTCCCCCCGGAACCGGCGCCCGGGAGGAGGCCACGGACATGGTCCTCGGCGAGGTGCTGCGGGACGGCGAGCGGCTCGTGGTCGCCCGGGGAGGGCGCGGGGGCCGCGGCAACCGCGCCTTCCTCTCCAACCGCAACCGCGCGCCGCGCGAGGCGGAGGCGGGCCAGCCCGGCGAGGAGCGCTGGCTCCGCCTCGACCTGCGGCTCATCGCCGACGTGGGCTTCCTCGGCCTGCCCAACGCCGGCAAGTCCACCCTGCTCTCCCGCCTGTCGGCCGCCCGCCCGAAGGTCGGTGACTATCCCTTCACGACCCTCGCCCCGGTGCTGGGCGTGGTCGAGGTCGACGAGCAGACGTTCGTGGCCGCCGACATCCCCGGCATCGTCGCGGGCGCCTCCAAGGGGGCGGGCCTGGGCCTCCAGTTCCTGCGCCACGTCGAGCGCACCCGCGTGCTCGTTCACGTGGTGGACGCCTCGGGACTGAGCGGGCGCGACCCCCGCGCGGACCTCGCCCTCGTGCGCGAGGAGGTAGGGCGCTGGGATGCCGCGCTCCTGGAGCGGCCGCAGCTCCTGGCCGCGAGCAAGCGCGATCTCGCGGGAGGCCCGGAGGGCGAGGATCCCCTGCCGGACCTGCGCGCGGAAGCCGCTCGCCTCCGGATGCAGGTGGTGCCCGTCTCCGCGGTGCGGGGGGACGGCCTCCTCGAGCTGAAGCGCACGCTGCTGGGGCTCGTGCAGGCGGCGCAGCCGGTTCCCACGCTGGCGGAGCACCTGTGAGAGACGCGGGACCGGTCGTGCCACCGCGTTTCCCTCCCCCGACGTGGGGAGGGACAGGGTGGGGGGTCGATGAATAGTTTGGGGGGTCGATGAATGAAGATCGGTCTCATGGGGGGGACCTTCGACCCGATCCACCTGGGGCACCTCCGGGCCGCGGAGAACGCGCGGGAGGCGCTCGGCCTCGACCGCGTCGCCTTCCTCCCTTCGGGTGCGCCCCCGCACCGGGCCGGCCCCCTCTCCTCGGCTCTGGATCGCTTCGCCATGGTCTGCCTCGCCACCGCGGCGCACCCCCACTTCCTCGCCTGGGATACCGAGGTGCGCCGGCCGGGGCCGAGCTACACCGTGGATACCGTGAAGGCTCTCCTCGACGAGCGGCCGGGGGATGCGTTCGTGATGATCGTGGGGAGCGACACCTATCCCGAGATGGCGACCTGGCGCGAGCCGGAGCGGCTCTTCGGCCTGTGCGCGGTGGCGGTGGTGGACCGGCCGGGGGAGGAAGGCACGGTGGAACCGCCGCCTTTCCTGGCGGCCAAGGGGGTGGCCCGCATCGGCGGGCCGGGGCTCCCCATCTCCGCCACCGCGATCCGGGAGCGGGTGCGGCGCGGGGAGAGCGTGCGGTACCTGGTTCCGGACGCGGTCTCGGACTACATCGCCAAGCGTGGGCTCTATGCATAGGAGGGCGGAGCCATGCGTGGAGAAGCGATCCCCTCCCCCAACGTGGGGAGGGATAGGGTGGGGGGTCGATGGATGAAGCACCCCAAGCTGGAGGACGACCTCGTGCTCGCCGCGAAGGCGGCCCTCGCCAAGAAGGCCGCGGATGTGGTCGCGCTCGACCTGCGCCCGGCCGCCTCCTTCACCGACTCCTTCCTGCTCCTCTCCGGCCACAACCAGAAGCAGCTCCTCGCCATCGCGGACGCGGTGCGGGACACCCTCCGGGCCGAGGGGCGACGGCCCGACCACGTCGAGGGCTACCCGCGCCAGGAGTGGATCCTGCTCGACTACGGCTCGTTCGTGGTCCACATCTTCACGCCGCGCACGCGGAGCTTCTACGACCTGGAACGGCTGTGGGGAGGTGCTCTGCGCGTGGAGCTCGCGGGGTGACGACCGAGTTGAAGGAGGCGCTGGCGGGGGTGGTCGCAGAGTCCGCCGCCATGCGGGAGCTGCTCCCCATCCTGGCGCGGCTCGCGGAAGCCAAGAGCCCGGTGCTCCTCGAGGGAGAGAGCGGCACCGGCAAGGACCTGGTGGCCCACTGGCTGCACTACGGCGGGCCCCGGCGCGACGGGCCCCTCATCAAGGTCCACTGCCCCTCGATCCCGGGGGAGCTGCTGGAGTCGGAGCTCTTCGGCTACGAGAAGGGTGCCTTCACGGACGCGCGGCAGGCCAAGGCGGGCAAGATCGAGATGGCGGCCCAGGGCACGCTCTACTTCGACCAGGTCCAGGACCTGAGCCTGGCCCTGCAGGCCAAGCTGCTGCGGGTGGTCGAGGAGCGGCGCTTCGAGCGGCTCGGGGGAACCCGTACCCTGGACGTGGACGTGCGCTTCGTGGCCTCCTCCACCCAGGACCTGGCGGAAGCGGTCCAGGCGGGGCGGTTCCGCGAGGACCTGTTCCACCGGCTGAACGTGGTGCGGCTGAAGCTGGCCCCCCTCCGGAACCGGCGGGAGGATATCCTGCCCCTGGCCGAGCTGTTCCTGGCCCGGGAGCGCGAGCGCAAGGCCACCGCCGCCACCGGCTTCGCCCCCGATACCGCGGAGGCGCTCAAGGGCTACCACTGGCCGGGCAACGTGCGGGAGCTGCGCTCGGTGGTGGAGCGCTCCGCCCTCTACACGGCCGGCGAGACCGTGCCCCCCTCCGCCCTCCCCGGCCACCTCCTCGAGCAGCCCTCCGTGCTGTGGGCGGGACGCGACCGCCGGCCGACGATCAAGGACGTGGAACAGACCTACATCCGCTACGTGCTCGACCAGGTGGGCGGGAGCCAGACCAGGGCGGCCGCGATCCTGGGCATCAGCCGCAAGGCCCTGTGGGAGAAGAGGCGCCGCTATGGCATCCGTTAACGCGACGAGGAAGGGACGAGCAAGCATGGAACAGAGGAAGCTCCGGGGTTTCCGGGAGCGGCTGGTGCAGAAGAAACACGAGATCCTCGAGGCCTACACCAAGAACAAGAACTACGGCAAGGAGGCGGACGAGGAGGGGGCCCAGGACATCGCGGACAAGGCTTCGAGCTCGTACGCCAAGGAGTTCCTGTTCAGCCTCTCGAACTCGGAGCGCGACCTGCTGCAGCTCGTGGACGAAGCCCTCGCCCGGATTGACGACCGGCGCTACGGGTTCTGCATCTCCTGCGAGGAGGAGATGAACGCGAAGCGGCTGGAGGCGGTGCCCTGGGCGCGGCACTGCCTCGCCTGCCAGGAGAAGCAGGAGTCGGGGCTGCTCTAGCTCATGGCCCTGCCCAGCCTGGCCGCCGCCACCGACACGGCCCGCAGGCTCGTGGAGCCGGTGCTGGCGGTCGTCTTCCCGTCCCGCTGCCCGGCCTGCGCACGGGCCCTCGCCCATCCCACTCGGGGGCCTCTCTGCGAGGCCTGCTGGGACGCCCTGCCGCGCCACCGCGGCCGCCTCTGTGGGTGCGGGCTCCCGCTGCCGCCCGCCCTGGCTCTCTGCGGGCGCTGCCGGCGCGGCCGGCAGACTTTCACGGCCGGGGTGAGCCTGGGGCCGTACGAGGGCGGCCTCCGCACCGTGATCCACGAGCTGAAGTACCGCGGGAAGCGGCGGGTGGCGGTCCGGCTCGCGGAAGCGCTGCTCGCCGCGCCCGGCGCCCAGGAGCTGCTGCGTGGAAGCGACGTGCTGGTGCCCGTCCCCCTCCACCCCCGGCGCCGGCGGGAGCGCGGCTTCAACCAGGCCGAGGTCCTGGCTCAGGAGCTCGCGCGCCGGGTGGGGCGCCCCTGCGCGCCGGCCGCGCTCGTGCGGAGGAAGGACACCGCGTCCCAGGCGGGCCTCTCCGCGGCCGCGCGCCGCCGCAACGTCGCCGGAGCTTTCGCGGTCCGCCGCCACACCCAGGTGGCCGGGCGGGTGGTGACGCTCGTGGACGACGTCCTCACCACCGGAGCCACCGCCCACGCCTGCGCCCGCGCCCTGCTCGCGGCGGGGGTGTCCGAAGTACGGCTGCTGGCGGTGGCGCGCGTGTCATGAGAGGGCGAGGGGTCGACAAGGAGGTCTCTTGACGGAACGGATCCACCGGGTCTTTGCGACCCTGCTACTCGGCGTACTGGGCCTCGCGCTCGTGGCCCCGTCGGCCGAGGCCTTCGGCCCCATCGGCCAGCCGTTCGTCCTCACCAAGGCCATCGACACCCTCCCGAAGCCGCTCGGCAAGTTCTACAAGGACCACCGCCTCGAGATGCCCTCCCTCGCCCCCGAGGCCACGTTCGCGGACAAGACTCCCGACCGGCGTTTCGAATTGGACCGGCTGATGCCCTTCCCGTTCCTCGACCTGCCGCACAGCGAGGCCGGCCTCAAGGCCCGCTTCGGCGAGGACGTGGGCGAGCGGATCGGCCGCCTGCCCTGGCTCGTCCAGGAGTCCTATGCGCGGCTGGTGCAGGCCTTCAAGGAGGGGGAGCGGGCGAAGATCCTCGAGGAGTCGGACCGGCTGGGCGTCCTCCTCATCGACCTCCACAACCCGCTCTCCCTCACCGAGAACTCCGACGGCCAGAAGACCATGCAGCACGGGCTCAAGGCCCGCTTCTCCGTGCGGTCCCTGGAGGCGATGCAGACCCGGTTGAAGCTCTCTCCCGACTCCGCCAAGTACCTCGACGACCCGAAGGAGTTCGTCTTCTCGATGATCAACGGCACCTACGTCTGGCTCGACAACGTGCTCTACGAGGAGGAGCTCGCCCACCGGGGCAAGCCCGGCTACACCGAGACCTACTACGAGGACTTCGAGCGTCGCGTGTGGCCGATCCAGAAGACGCTCCTCAACCGCGCGGCGGAGTACGTGGGCAGCTACTGGTACACGGCCTGGGTGGCGGCCGGCAAGCCGGAGATCAAGGAAGGGCCGACGCCCTCGCGTTGACCCCCTGATCGCGATGCCACTATCATCGGGGGGTTGAGGCGGTGGTGGCGTTTCCCGTCGGTGCCGCCGCGACCGCACCGGCTCCCGAACGCGGTCCCGCAGCACGGAAAGAGGCTTTGGACGAGGGGAAGGTCTCCCCTTCCGACGCGGAGCTCATCGAGCGATGCCTCCGGAAGGAAAACTCGGCGTGGGAGCAGGTGGTGGCGCGGTTCCGGCGGAAGGTCTTCCACATCTCCTACAAGTTCACGGGCAAGCACGACGAGGCGGAGGACCTGACCCAGGAGATCTTCCTCAAGGTCTTCAAGAGCCTCGAGAAGTTCAACCGAGACGCCGATTTCTCGACCTGGCTCAGCAGCGTCGCCCGCAACTACTGTATCGACCACTACCGTGCGGGCAAGCGCGAGCGAGAAGTGCTGGTGGAGGACCTGGTGGCCTTCGACCTGGCCCCCGCTTCCTCGGGGAACCCCCACCGTGTCCTGGAGGACCAGGACCGGAGGAGCTTCCTCCGCAAGGGGCTCGACCTCCTGCCGGCCAAGCTCCGGGAGGCGGTGGTGCTCCGCGACCTGCAGGGGCTGAGCTACCAGGAGATGGCGGAGAGGCTGGCCCTGCCCGAGGGGACGGTCAAGAGCCGGATCAACCGGGGGCGCGAGGAGCTTGCCCGCCTGCTCTTGCGCGCGCAGCAGCCGCCGCGGCGGGGACGGGCCCGGGCGGTGGGCCGCCGCGGGCCGGAGGTGAGGTGATGCAGCTCGCAGTGGAGGAGCGGGGAGACGTCAAGATCGTCCGCGTCCAGGAGGCCAAGCTGACCTACCCCGTGCTGTCCTCGTTCTTCACCGAGGTCCGGCAGCAGGTGGAGGCGGGGACGCGCAAGCTGGTCATCGACCTGCAGGCGGTGAGCTACATCGACAGCGCGTCGATCGGCTGCCTGATGGACATCCACCGGCTGCTTCAGGAGAAGGCGGGGGCGGTGAAGCTCTCGGGCCTGCAGCCGCGGGTGGAGACCATGATCTCGATGACCGGAGTGCACAAGATCATCGACCTCTGCCGCGACGAGGCGGAGGCCCTGGCGGCCTTCGGGGCCAGGAAAGGGGCGGGGCGATGAACCGCGCCCGCCTCGCCACCGGCCACGAGCTGCCCCTCGACGGGGAGCTCCTGGGGATCCTGGAGACCCTCTACAAGGAGGTCACCCTGCGGCTCCAGCTCCGCGGGACCTACGAGGACATGCGGCGGGAGATCGAGGGCCTGGTGGGCCAGATGAGCGAGGAGGACCGCAAGCGTTACCTCATCGAGAGCCTGTTCCTCAACACCGTCACCTACGAGAACGAGATGCTGGACGCATACATGCGGAAGCTCACCGCCTCCAGGCGCAAAGGGGGGCGGGGACGCGCCGCCGGGAGGTCCATGTGAAGCGAGCCCTGCTCATGCTGTTGGCCTTCGCCCTCGTCGCACCCCTGGGGGCCCAGGAGGCGAGCCCGCCCGAGAAGGGGACGACCACGGAGAAGACGCCGGCCGCGAAGGGACCACGCTTCAGCATCGAGCCCGCGGCCTTCGACTTCGGCAAGGCGGCGCAGAAGAAGACGCTCTCCAAGGAGTTCAGCATCCACAACTACGGCACCGAGGACCTCGTCATCGAGAACGTCTCCACGACCTGCGGCTGCACGGTGGCGGAAGGCTATGCCAAGCTGATCAAGCCGGGGGGGAGCACGCCTCTGCGGGTCTCCCTCGAGACGCGGACCTACCGCGGCAAGGTGGAACGCAAGGTCCTCATCCGGACCAACGACCCGAGCGCGAAGGTCGCCGAGCTGAAAGTCGAGGCGACGGTGGCGGAGCCGGAGGCGAAGTAGCCAGGGACCTCAGGAAGGCTTGAGGACGAGGGCGGAAGCCGGGGCGGGAGCGTCGAGGGCGGGGATCCCCGCGCTGGGAACCAGCGCCCAGGCCCCCGTGGTCGCGAGCAGCTTCTGGGCCACCGCGGCATGCAGGGCGTGCCCCGCTTTCTGCGCCTCGAAGTGGCCGATCAGCGGGGCGCCCAGGAGGGCCAGGTCGCCGATCGCGTCGAGGACCTTGTGCCGCACGAACTCGTCCTCGAAGCGCAGCTTGTTGTTGAGAACCCCGGTCTCGCCGATGACCACCGCGTTTTCGAGGCTCCCCCCGAGGGCGAGGCCGCTCCGCCGCAGGGTCTCCACGTCGCGCAGGAAGCCGAACGTGCGGGCGGGCGCGATCCCTTCGCAGTACGTGCGCGGAGAGACGCGGACGCTGAGCGCCTGGTGCCGCAGCAGGTGGTGGTCGAAGCCGATGGTGTAGGTCACCGCGAAATGGTCGGCGGGCGAAAGGCGGGCCCGCTTGCCGCCCCGCACGACTTCAACCGTCTTCAGCACCTTCAGGTACTGTCGCGACATCGCCAACGGCTTGAGCCCCGCCTCGTGCAGCAGGATCACGAACGGGGCGGCGCTGCCGTCCAGCACCGGGATCTCGGGGCCGTCCACTTCCACCAGCACGTCGTCCATGCCCAGGCCCAGGAGGGCCGAGAGCAGGTGCTCGACGGTGCCGATCGAGACCCCGTCGCGGGAGAGCGTGGTGGCGTGGTCCTGGCTCGCCAGGTATTCGAGGGTGGCCGGGATCTCGACCCCGACGTCGGAGCGGAGGAAGCGGATCCCGTGTTCCGCCGGGGCGGGCCGGAGGCTCAGGCGGACGGGCTTGCCCGAGTGGAGGCCGATTCCCGTGCAACCAACCTCGCGCCGCAGGGTTCTTCGATAGGCCATGCGCTGGTGTCTGTTCCTTCGGTGATCAGTGCCTGTTTACGGTTTTATCCCGGCGGGGATCATGCAACGCCAGTGCCAGTCGGGCTTGACAGCCAACCTGCTGATTTTATTGGCTATTTTAGACTGGCCGGAGGGCCAGTGACCCTGAAGCCACGGGTTTCCTTGCCACCTGTGGTGATCGGACCACGGTCTCTCATCGACCGCCGCGCGCGCGCCAGCAACGGTCGAAGGTAGCGCGCGGTGTGGCTCTTGCGCGAGCGCGCCACTTGCTCGGGTGTCCCTTCGGCCACCACGCGGCCTCCCGCCGCCCCTGACTCGGGCCCAAGGTCGATCACGTGGTCGGCGCACTTGATCACGTCCAGGTTGTGCTCGATGACCACGACGGTGTTGCCGGCGTCCACCAGGCGGCCGAGGACGTGGAGCAGCTTGCGCACGTCGTCGAAATGGAGGCCCGTGGTGGGCTCGTCCAGGATGAACAGGGTGTTGCCGGTCTCGCGGCGGCCCAGCTCCCGGGCGAGCTTCACCCGCTGCGCTTCGCCCCCCGAGATCGTGGTCGCGCTCTGGCCGAGGCGGATGTAGCCGAGGCCGACGTCGATCAGGGTGAGGAGCAGCCGGTTCAGCCGCGGGTGGGCCTCGAGGACGGTCTGCGCCTCCGCCACCGTCAGGTCGAGCACATCCGCGATGCTCCGGCCGTGGTAGAGGACCTCGAGGGTCTCGCGGTTGTAGCGCCGGCCCTTGCAGACGTCGCAGGGCACGAAGACGTCGGGCAGGAAGTGCATCTCCACCCGGCGCACCCCGTCGCCCTGGCAGGCCTCGCAGCGCCCACCCTTGACGTTGAAGGAGAACCGCCCCGGCTTGTAGCCCCGGGCCCGCGCCTCCGGCACCAGGCTGAACAGCTCGCGGACGAATGCGAAGGCGCCGGTGTAGGTGGCGGGGTTGCTGCGCGGGGTGCGGCCGATCGGACTCTGGTCGATGGCGATGACCTTGTCGATCCTCTCCGCCCCCTCGAGGGCGCGATGGGCCCCCGGCTCGGCGACCGCCCGGTAAAGACGGCGGGCGAGCGCGCGATAGAGGATGTCGTCCACCAGGGTCGACTTTCCGGCCCCGGAGACCCCGGTCACCGCGGTGAGCACCCCCAGGGGCATGGTGGCGTCGATCTCCCGCAGGTTGTGGGCACGCGCTCCCAGGATGCGCAGCTCGCCGCGGGGGGCGCGCCGCTCCGCGGGGAGGGGGATCTGCAGCTCGCCGCGCAGGTAGCGGCCGGTCAGGCTGCCGTTCAGCGACGACGGCGGGCCCTCGTACATGAGCCGCCCCCCGAGCCGCCCCGCCCCCTCGCCCAGGTCCACGATCCAGTCCGCGGCCCGGATCGTCTCCTCGTCGTGCTCGACCACCACCACCGTGTTGCCGAGGTCGCGGATCCCCTTGAGGGCCTCGATCAAGCGCTCGTTGTCGCGCTGGTGCAGGCCCACCGAGGGCTCGTCGAGGACGTACAAGATCCCCTGCATGCGGGCGCCGATCTGGGTGGCGAGCCGGATGCGGTGGGCCTCGCCGCTGGAGAGGGTGGTCGTAGGCCGGTCCAGGGTCAGGTAGCCGAGGCCCAGCGACTCCAGGAACTGGAGCCGGGTCACGATCTCCTGGACCACCCGGTCGGCCACCGGCCGCTCGCGCTCGGAGAAGGCGAGGCCGAGCAAGACCGGCCGCGCGTCCGCGATCGAGAGCCGGACGCAGTCGGCCACCGAGCGCCCCGACAGTCGTACGGCCAGGCTCTCCGGCCGCAGGCGCGCGCCGTGGCAAGCCCGGCACGTGTCCTCGCTCAGGTAGGGCCGGAGGTCTTCGAAGGCCTCGCCTCCCCCGTCCCGGAAATCGTGCGCCTCCTCGCCCGGCACCGGCCCCACCCGCAGCAGCGTCTCGACCCGGCCCCTCAGATAGGGGACGACGCCAGGGAAGCCCTCCTCGTCGCCCTGGAGCAGGACCTCCCGCGCCTTCTTCGGCAGGTCGCGGACCGGGGTCTCGAGGGAGAAGCCATGACGCGCCGCGACGTCCTCGAGCGCCTCGCGTACGAGGCGCGGACCGTGGCGCTGCCAGGGCTGGATGGCGCCGTCGACCAGGCTCTTGGTGTCGTCAGGGATCACCCGGGCGGGGTCCACCGCCCAGCGCAGCCCCAGTCCGTCGCAGGCGGGGCAGGCGCCGTGGGGGCTGTTGAAAGAGAAAGCGCGTGGGCTGAGCTCGCCCACCGAGATGTCGCAACGCACGCAGGCCATGCGCCGGGAGAGGAGCCGCTCGCGGCCTCCCTCGAACGAGACGAGCACGACGTCCCGCGCGAGGTCGAGGGCCTTCTCGAGGCCGGCGCGCAATCGCTTTTCCGCCCCCGGGCGAAGGATGAGCCGGTCGATCAGGACGTCGATCTGGTGGTTGCGGCGGTGGTCGAGGGAGAGGGGCTCCGCCAGGTTCCGGCCCTTGCCGTCCACCCGCGCGCGGACGAGGCCGGCCTTGGCGAGGGCCGCGATCTCCTTGCGGAACGCTCCCTTCCTTCCCCGCGCCACCGGCGCCAGGATCGCGAGCGGCGTCCCTTCGGGGTTCTCCAGGAGGCGTTCCGCCATCTGCTCGGCGGTCTGGGACGCGATGGGCTCGGAGCACCGCGGGCAGTGGGGCCGGCCGAGGGCCGCGAAGAGCACGCGCAGGTGGTCGTAGACCTCGGTGACGGTGCCGACGGTGGAGCGCGGGTGGGCGACCGTGGTCCGCTGCTCGATGGCGATGGCCGGAGAGAGGCCCGAGACGGACTCCACGTCCGGCTTCTCCATCTGCTCCAGGAACTGCCGGGCGTAGGGGGAGAGGCTCTCCACGTAGCGACGCTGGCCCTCGGCGTAGAGGGTATCGAAGGCGAGGCTGCTCTTGCCGGAGCCGGAAGGGCCAGTGATCACGACGAGCCGGTTCCTCGGCAGGTCGCAGTCGATCCCCTGCAGGTTGTGGACCCGGGCCCCCCGGATCGCGATCGGTTCGTCCCCGGCCGGCTCCATGGTGCTTCGGACCAAAGAGCCATTCTACCGGAGTCCGGAATCACGGCGTGTGACTCCACGCATTGCGCAGACCGCCTGCGCGTGCTATCTTTTTCGGCTTTCGTCTCCAGTCTCAGGGAGGACGAGGATGAGCGAGAAGAAGGCGGCGGCGGTCGTCGACCGACGCCACGGCCAGGCCCTCGAGATGTTCGAGAAGGCCGTCAAGGCCTTGGGTCGAAAGGACTTCGAGCGCGCGGCCGATCTCCTGGACGAGCTGATGGCCTCCCACTCCGACGAGCGGGACCTGCTCGAGCGGGCCCGGTCGTACCGGGCTTTCTGCGGGCGGGCCCTCGGCAAGCGCCCTCCCCGGCCCAAGAGCTTCGAGGACCTGCTCACCCATGGCGTCTACCTCCACAACCGGGGCGAGTTCGCCGAGGCCATCAGGGTCCTCCACCAGGCGGCCGAGATCCACCCACGGAACGAGCACGTCCTCTATTGCCTGGCCGCCGCCTCCGCCCGTGCGGGCGATGCCGCGGCCGCCCTCAAGGCGCTCAAGTCCGCGATCTCGGTGAGCCCCGCCAACCGGGCGCAGGCGCGCAGCGACTCCGACTTCGACGCGATCCGCGAGCTCGCCGAGTTCGTGGCCCTGGTGCATACGTAGCCCGCGCCTCTCGCGCTCCACGCATGACGCTTCGGCCTCGCGTGCTAGCATCGAGACCGTGACCTCAAGCAAGGTCCAGGCCGTCGTCCTCACTGCCGGCAAGGGGACCCGCACGAAGAGCGCCCGGGTGAAGGGGCTCCTGCCGGTGCTGGGCCAGCCCCTCGTCGAGCACGTGCTGAGGGCTCTCGGGCTCCTGGGTGCCGACCCGACGACCCTGGTGGTGGGCCACCAAGCCGAGGCCGTAGAGGCCGCCTTCACTGGTCGGGGCCTCACCTTCGTCCGCCAGGACCCCCCGCTCGGAACCGGCCACGCGGTCCTCGCCGCGCGCTCCGTCTTCGCCGCCCACCCCGACCGCACGCTGCTCGTCCTGAATGGCGACCTGGCCCTTCTGCGGGGGGAAACCCTCGCCTCCCTCGTCGAGGCCCACCGGCGGGCCACGACCGCGGCCACCCTGCTCTCGGCCGTCCTGCCCGACGCGGGCGCCTACGGCCGCGTCGTGCGCGATCCCGCCGGGCGCGTGGCGCGGATCGTCGAGGCGAAGGACGCGTCGCCCGAGGAGCGGGCGCTCCGCGAGTTCAACGTCGGCGCCTACGCGTTCGCGGTGCCTCCGCTCGTGGAGGCCCTCGGCCTGCTCCAGGCCCGGAACGCGCAATCCGAGTACTACCTGACCGACGTGATCGGCCTCCTGGCCACCGCGGGGCACGCGGTCCAGGCCGTGACCCTCGAGGACCCCAGCGAGGGCCTGGGGGCGAACACGGTGGCCGAGCTGGCCGACGCCACGCGGCGGCTCCGGGAGCGCCGGCTCCGGGCCCTCATGGCAGCGGGGGTGCTCGTGGAGGACCCCGCCAGCACCACGGTCGGCCTCGACGCGGTCGTGGAGGCGGACGCGGTCTTGCGCCCGTTCACCCTACTGGAAGGCCGGACGGTGGTGCGGGGCGGCGCCTCCGTGGGCCCCTTCGTGCGGATCGTGGACAGCGAGATCGGCCCCGGTGCCCAGGTCTTCGACCACTGCTTCCTCCGGAAGTGCGTGGTGGAGGCGGAGGCGAGCATAGGGCCCTTCGCCCACATCCGGCCGGAGAGCCGCATCGGCCCCGGCGCCCGGGTGGGCAACTTCGTGGAGCTGAAGAAGACGCACCTGGGCGCAGGGTCGAAGGCGCCGCACCTCAGCTACCTCGGCGATGCCACCATCGGACCGAAGGTGAACGTGGGGGCGGGGACGATCACCTGCAACTACGACGGCTTCGACAAGCATCCCACCTGGATCGGCGCGGGCGCCTTCATCGGCAGCGACACGACCCTGGTGGCGCCGATCACGGTGGGAGAAGGGGCGTACGTCGCGGCGGGGAGCGCGATCACCGAGGACGTGCCGCCCCACGCCCTGGCCCTCGGACGGGCCCGGCAGGTGGTCAAGCCGGGCTGGGCGGAGAGGCGGCGCCAGGCGCAAGGAAAAAAGAAGACCAAGTAAGCGGCGCCGGACGTGCCCTCGCATTCCCCTCCCCCGACGTGGGGAGGGACAGGGTGGGGGGTCGATGAAAGGAAAGAAAGGCCGGAGCCAGCGTCATGTGCGGGATCGTCGGGTATGTGGGGGGGCGGGACGCGGTCCCCGTGATCGTGGAGGGGCTGCGGCGCCTCGAGTACCGGGGCTATGACTCGGCAGGGGTGGCGGTCGTCCGGGACGGAGTGCTGTTTCGCCGGCGGGCCGCGGGCAAGCTCAGGAACCTCGAGGACGCCCTGAAGGCGGAGCCGCTCCACGGCACCTACGGCCTCGGCCACACGCGCTGGGCCACCCACGGCCGGCCGACCGAGGAGAACGCCCACCCCCATCAGGACGGCCAGGGCCGGATCGTGGTCGTCCACAACGGCATCATCGAGAACTACCTCGAGCTGAAGGCGAGCCTCCAGGCCGAGGGCCATCGCTTCTCGACCCAGACCGACACCGAGGTCATCGCCCACCTGGTCGCCCATCACTACCACGGCTCGCTCGAAGAGGCGGTGCGCAAGGCGGTGCGAGAGTTCCAGGGGATCTACGCGGTCGTCCTCCTCCACAAGGACGAGCCCCAGAAGCTCGTGGGCGCGCGGCGGGGGCCGCCCCTGGTGGTGGGCCTCGGCGAGGGCGAGCACTTCCTCGCCTCCGACGTGCCGGCCCTCCTTCCCTACACGCGGGACTTCCTCTTCCTGAACGACGGCGACGTGGTGACGGTCACCCCGCGTTCGGTGGTTCTCACGGACGCCCGGGGCGCCGTCCGGGCCCAGAAGCCCCAACGGATCGCCTGGGACCCGGTCCAGGCCGAGAAGGGCGGCTATCGCCACTTCATGCTGAAGGAGATCCACGAGCAGCCGCGGGCGGTGCGCGACACCCTGCTCGGCCGGATCAGCCTCGAGGACGGCGACGTCCACCTCGAGGAGCTGGGGGAGGCCGCCGCCGCCCTCAAGGGCGCGGAGCGCGTCCTCCTCCTCGCCTGCGGCACGAGCTGGCACGCCGCCCTCGTGGGCAAGTTCCTGCTCGAGCAGGTCGCCCGCATTCCCGCCGAGGTCGACTATGGCAGCGAGTTCCGCTACCGCTCCCCGATCGTGGGGCCGGCCACGGTGGCGGTCGCGATCAGCCAGAGCGGAGAGACCGCCGACACCCTGGCCGCGTTCCGTGAGGCCAGGGCCCGGGGCGCCCTGCCCCTCGCGATCTGCAACGTGCCGGGCTCGATGCTGACGCGGGACGCCGCGGGCTCGCTCCTCACCCACGCGGGGCCCGAGATCGGGGTGGCCTCCACCAAGGCCTTCACCGCCCAGCTCGTCGCCCTCTCCCTGCTCGCCCTGCACCTGGGCCGGCTCAAGGGAACGGTCTCCCGGGAGGAGGGGCGGGGGCATCTCGCCCGCCTCACGCGGACCCCCCAATTGATGGAGCAGGCCCTCGCGGCGGAAGGGGCGGTCGAGGACGTCACCCGCTCCCTCGTGCCGGTCCGGGATTTCCTCTACCTGGGCCGCGGCATCCACTACCCCATCGCTCTGGAGGGCGCGCTCAAGCTCAAGGAAGTCTCCTACGTCCACGCCGAGGGCTACCCGGCCGGGGAGATGAAGCACGGGCCGATCGCGCTCATCGACGAGTCGGTGGCGGTGGTCGCCCTGTGCCCTGAAGGTCGCGTCTACGAGAAGATGCTCTCCAACCTCCAGGAGGTGAAGGCCCGCGGGGGTCGGGTCGTGGCGGTGGTCTCGGGGCCCGACCCAAGGGTGCGCTCGCTCCTCGACCCCGCCCGGGACGCGGTCCTCGAAGTGCCCGCCGAAGACGAGCTCTGGTCGCCCCTGCTCATGGTCCTGCCCTTGCAGCTCCTGGCCTACTACCTGGCGGTGCGGGCCGGGCGCGACGTCGACCAGCCGCGCAACCTCGCCAAGTCGGTCACGGTCGAGTAGCCGTTTGTCGGCTACGCCGCCCTTCCTCGCCGGCCTCAACCCGCAGCAGCGGGAGGCGGTGCTCGCCACCGAGGGGCCGGTCCTGATCCTGGCGGGGGCGGGGAGCGGGAAGACCCGGGTCATCACCCACCGGATCGCCCACCTCGTGCTCGGCAAAGGCGTGCCCTCGGACCGGATCCTGGCCGTCACCTTCACGAACAAGGCGGCCGGGGAGATGAAGGCGCGGACGGAAGCCCTCCTCGGAGGCGGACCGATCGGGAGCTGGATGTCGACCTTCCACAGCTTCTGCGTCCGCGTGCTCCGCCGCGACGCCGCCGCGGCCGGCCTCCGCCCGGACTTCGTCATCTACGACGAAGACGACCAGCTGGCCGCGGTGCGGGAGGCGCTCCGGGCCCTCGACCTCTCGGAGAAGCTGCACCCGCCCCGGCGCATCCTGTCCCGCATCTCGGCCCGCAAGAACTCCGGCCGGGACCCCGAGGAAGGGGAGGGTGACTCCTTCGTGGACTCGATCTTCTCCCGGGTGGCCGAGCGTTACCGGGAGATCCTGGCCGGGGCGGGAGCCCTCGATTTCGACGACCTGCTGCTGCGCGCGGTCGCCCTCTTCACGGAGAACGCCCTGGTGCGCGAGGCCTACCGCCGCCGGCTCCCCTACGTGCTGGTGGACGAGTACCAGGACACGAACCGGTCGCAGTACGAGCTGGTGCGGCACCTCGCGGGGCCGGACGGGAACCTGACCGTGGTGGGCGACGAGGACCAGTCGATCTACTCGTGGCGGGGGGCCGACATCAACAACATCCTGGACTTCGAGCACGACTTCCCGGGCGCGCGGGTCTTTCGCCTGGAGGAGAACTACCGCTCGAGCCAGGCCATCCTCGACCTCGCCTCCGCCCTCGTGGCCCGCAACGTGAACCGCAAGGGCAAGACGCTGCGAGCGGTGAAGGGGCGGGGGGATGCGGTGCGCCTGCACGAGGCCGCCGACGAGTTCGAGGAGGCGGCGTGGGTGGTGGAGCGTATCGCGTCCCTGCGTCGCGAGGGCCGGGTGGCCGTGCTGTTCCGGATGAACGCACAGAGCCGGCTCTTCGAGGAGGCGCTCCTTCGCCTGCGCATCCCCTACATCGTGGTCGGGGGGGTCGGGTTCTACGAACGGCGCGAGGTGAAGGACCTCCTCGCGTACCTGCGCCTCGTGCAGAACCCCCGCGATCCCGTGGCCTTCCGCCGGGTGCTGAACGTGCCCGCCCGCGGCATCGGGGCGAAGACGGTGGAGGAGCTGGAGGCGCGGGCCGATCGGGAGGGGGTGCCCCTCTGGGAGGCCGCGGGCCTCCTCGTCGACGAGGGGGCGCTCCCCGCCCGCGCCCAGGCTCCGCTCCAGCGTTTCCGCGGGCTGATCGAGGGTCTGCGGCAGGAGGCTCCCGGCCTGGGGGTGAAGCGGCTCATCGAGCGCGTGCTCGAGGCCAGCGGCTACTCGGCCGCCCTGGCCCGGGACGACACGCAGGAGAGCCAGGACCGCCTGGAGAACCTGGCCGAGCTGCTCTCCGCGGCCGCCGACTACGAGACGCGCGAGGAAGCGCCCGACCTCTCCGGCTTCCTCGACCGGGCCGCCCTGATCTCCGACGCCGATCAGATCCGGGACGATGCGCCGGTGGTGCTCATGACCCTGCACTCGGCGAAGGGCCTGGAGTTCCCCTCGGTGTTCCTGGTGGGTCTCGAGGAGGGCCTCATGCCCCACTCGAGGAGCCTGGCTTCGCGGGACGCGCTGGAGGAGGAGCGCCGGCTGTGCTACGTGGGGATGACGCGGGCCATGGAGCGGCTGCACCTCACCTGGGCGGCGAGCCGCCAGGTCTTCGGCCAGCGGCGGCTGAGCGAGCCGAGCCGCTTCCTCGACGAGATCCCGCGGGAGGACCTCGAGGTGACGGGGGGCTGGCGGCGGCCGGAGGCGCCCCGACCGCGAAAGGACGCTCCGGAGTGGGCCCCCCGGAAGCCCGCAGGCGGCGGCGGCCCACCCGCACCCCCCGCCCCGGCCGGGGGTGCCGAGATGCGCCCGGGGGTACGGGTCCGCCATCCGCTGTTCGGGGTGGGCACCGTCCTGCGCCGCGACGGCGAGGGCGACGAGCTGAAGCTCACCGTGGCCTTCGCCGGCGTGGGCGCCAAGAAGCTGGTGGCCCGCTACGCGGGCCTGCAGCTCGTCTAGCCCTTGGGCTTGATGTCCTGCACGACCCAGCGGGAGACCATGCGCGGAACGCTTCCCCCGCTGAGCTCGTACTTGCGCAGCACCATCGTGTAGGCCTTGGCCTCGCCGGCCACCGTCAGGTCCAGGTCGACCTGCTTCTGGACCATCTCCCCGGCCAGCTTCTCCACGTCCTCCAACTGGCCGACCGAGAGGCTGACGTTACGCTTCTCCTTCTCGACCGCGGTCTTGGCTTCGGCGACCTGCTTCCTCAGGTCGCGGTCCTTGTCGTTGAACTTGCCCCACTCCTCGGCCACCTTGGCGAGCCCCGGGGGGACGGATTTCCCCGCCTTCTGGATCTCCTTGACCTTGTCGATCTCGGAGTAGTGCTCGTTGGCGTAGGTGCCCGCCGCCTTCTTGTTCGCCGCCAGTTCGGCCTCGAGCTCGGCGACCTTCTTGGCCAGGTCGGGCAGCACGGCCGGGCTGCGCGTCTCCGGCACGGACCCCGTGATCTTCCAGTCGTCGACCTTCTTGTCGAACGCGACCATGGCGAAGCTGGTGAGGGTCTGGTTGTCGTTCGCTTTCAGGGCGTTGAAGTACTGGTCGACGATCCGCTGCTCGGGGTGTCCGCAAGCCACGCTCGCGACCGCCGTGCACAGGACGATGAGTTGGGCTGCTCGACGCTCGCTCATGGATCCTCCTTATCGACCCCCCACCCTCCCTCCCCACGGAGGAGGAGGGGAGCGCAGTTGCTAAGCCTCTTCGCCTTCCTCCCGTTCCGCCAGCCGGGCGACGGACACCAGGTGATCGCCTTCCTCGAGCTGGATGAGGCGTACCCCCTGGGTGTTCCGGCCGATGGTCGAGATGTCCGCCGTGTTGAGCCGGATGATCATACCCTTTTCGGTGATCAGCATCACCCCCTCGTCTCCGCGAAGGAACTTCACCCCCACCACCCGGCCATTGCGGCCCGTGGTCTTGATGTTGATGAGCCCCTTGCCCCCGCGGCTCTGGCGCCGGTACTCGTCGAGGGGGGTGCGCTTGCCGTAGCCGTGCTCGGTGACGGTCAGGACGGTGCCGCCTTCCGCGACCACCTCCAGGGCCACCACCTGGTCCCCCTTCTCCAGCTCGATCCCCTTCACGCCGTAAGCGCTGCGGCCCATGGGCCGCACGTCCTCTTCGCTGAAGTGGATGGCCATGCCGTCCCGGGTCCCGATGAGCAGCTCGTCCTTGCCGGAGGTGAGGACGCCGTCGATCAGGGCGTCACCCTCCTCCACGGAGAGGGCGATGATCCCGGATGGACGTGGGTTCGAGAAGGCGCTGAGCTCGGTCTTCTTGACGATGCCGTTGCGGGTGGCCAGGAGGACGAACCGGCCCTCCGCGAACTCCTTGACCGCGCAGAAGGCGGCGATCTTCTCCGCGGGCTGGAGCGGCACGAGGTTCACCACCGCCTTGCCCTTGCCCTGGGGCCCCACGTCGGGGATCTCGTGGACCTTGAGCCAATAGATCCGCCCGCGGTCGGTGAAGATCAGGATGTAGGAGTGGGTGGACGCGATGAAGAGGTCGCTGACGAAGTCCTCATCCTTCGTCCTCATGCCGACCCGCCCCCGGCCACCCCGCTTCTGGGCACGGTAGGTCGAGATCGAGGTGCGCTTGATGTAGCCGGAGTGGGTGATGGAGATGGCCACGTCCTCGTCGGCGATCAGGTCCTCGATGGCGATCTCGTCCACCGCGTCCACGATCTTCGTGCGGCGGGCGTCCCCGTGCTCCTCGCGGATCTGTTTCAGCTCCTCGCCCACGATCTGGTCCACGCGGCGGGGCGAGGCCAGGATGTCCTTGTAATCCGCGATCTTGACCCGGATCTCCTTGAGCTCGTCCACGATCTTCTGGCGCTCCAGCCCGGTCAGGCGCTGGAGCTGCAGCTTCAGGATCTCGTCGGCCTGGATCTCGGAGAGGCGGAAGCGGGTGAGGAGGCCGGTCTTGGCCTCGTCGGGGTTCCGGGACCCCCGGATGAGGGCGATCACCTCGTCGAGATGGTCGAGGGCGATGGTGAAGCCCTCGAGGACGTGGGCCCTCGCCTCCGCCTTGCGCAGGTCGTGGGCGGTGCGCCGCCGCACCACCTCGCGCCGGAAGTCGACGAAGAGCTCGCAGGCCTCCAGGAGGTTCAGGACCCTGGGCCGCTGGTCGACGATGGCCAGGAAGATCACCCCGAAAGTGTCCTGGAGGGGGGTGTGCTTGTAGAGGTTGTTCAGGATGACCTGGGAGGGCTCGCCCTTCTTCACGTCGATCACGATGCGCATGCCACGGCGGTCGCTCTCGTCGCGGATCCCGTTCTCCTGGATCCCCTTGATCCGCTCCTCCCGGACCAGCTCCGCGATCTTCTCGATGAGCCGTGCCTTGTTGACCTGGTAGGGGATCTCGGTGATCACGATGGATTCGCGGTCCCCCTTGCGAACCTCGATCTCGGCCTTGGCCCGCATGACGAGGGAGCCGCGGCCGGTGCGGTAGGCCTGCCGGATCCCGTGCCGGCCCAGGATGAAGCCGGCAGTGGGGAAGTCGGGGCCGGGGATGCGCTCCATCACGCCCTCCAGGCGCTCGTCGGGGGTCAGGTCCTGGTTGTCGAGGAGGAAGAGGAGGGCGTTCACCACCTCGCCCAGGTTGTGGGGCGGGATCTTGGTGGCCATGCCCACCGCGATCCCCTCCGCCCCGTTCACGATCAGGTTCGGGAGCACGGTGGGGAGGACGGTGGGCTCCACCGCGCTGTTGTCGTAGGTGGGGATGAAGTCGACGGTCTCCTTCTCGATGTCCGCCATCATGGAGGCGCCCAGGCGCGTCAGGCGGGCCTCGGTGTAGCGCATGGCGGCCGGAGGATCGCCGTCCACCGAACCGAAGTTGCCCTGCCCGTCCACCAGGGGGGCGCGCATGTTCCAGTCCTGGGCCATGCGCACCAGGGTGTCGTAGATGGCGCCTTCGCCGTGGGGGTGATAGTTGCCCATCACCTCCCCCGCGACCTTCGCGCTCTTCCGGTAGGGCCGGCCGGGCTGCAGCCCCATCTGCTGCATGCCGTAGAGCACCCGGCGGTTCGCGGGCTTCAAGCCGTCGCGCACGTCGGGCAGGGCGCGGCCGATGATCACGGACATCGCGTAGTCCATGTAGGACTGGCGCATCTCGTCCGCGATGTTGGCGGGGATCTTCTGCTGCGCGATCGGTTCGTCGCTCATCCTAGATGTCCAGGTTGCGGACGTTCAGGGCGTTCTCCTCGATGAAGAGCCGGCGGGGCTCCACCGCGTCGCCCATCAGGGTGGTGAAGATGTTCTCCGCCACCTCGTCGTCCTCGAGGCGCACCTGCAGCAGGGTGCGGGTGGCGGGGTCCATGGTGGACTCCCAGAGCTGTTCCGCGTTCATCTCCCCGAGGCCCTTGTAGCGCTGGACGACGAGGCCCTTCTTCCCCTCGTCCAGGATGTGCTTGACCAGGTGGTCCCGGGAATGCACGACGGTCTCCCCCCCGTCCACCACGGTGAGAGGCGGCCGGTCGACCTCGCGGATCTCCTCGTAGGCGGAGTAGAGCGCCTTGTACTCGGGAGAGGAGACGAACGCATCGCCCAGGCGAACCTCGCGGCTCTGGCCGCTCTGCTCGGTCTGGAGCACCACCTCGTAGACCCCGTGCTCCTCGTCCTTCTCCAGCACCACGTCCTTCCCCGCGTCCCGCAGGGGCTTGATCAGCTCGAGGAGGCGCGCCTTCTCCGTGAAGACCTCGGCGTCCTTGACCTGGCCGCTCAGGAGCAGCTCCGCCAGGTCCTTGGGCACCCCGCGCTTCTCGATCCGGTCGAGGAGCTTCGTCACCGATACCATCTTCTCGAGGACGCGGGCCAGCTTCTGGCCTTCCAGCTCCTGGCCCGAGGAGAGCCGGACCCGCCGGTTCTCCACCGCCCGGCTCATGAGGAAGGCGTCCAGGGCGTGCTCGTCCTTGAGGTAGATCTCGCTCTTCCCGTGCTTGGCCTTGAAGAGCGGGGGCTGCGCGATGTAGAGGTGGCCCCGCTCGATCAGCTCCTTCATCTGCCGGTAGAAAAAGGTCAGGAGCAGGGTGCGGATGTGGCTGCCGTCCACGTCCGCGTCGCACATGATGATGATCCGGCTGTACCGGAGCTTGCTGACGTCGAAGTCGTCCGCCCCCACCCCCGTGCCCAGGGCGGCGATGATGTTGCGGATCTCTTCGGAAGCGAGGGTCTTGTCCAGGCGGGCCTTCTCGACGTTCAGGATCTTGCCCCGCAGGGGGAGGATGGCCTGGAAGGTGCGATCGCGCCCCTGCTTGGCGGAGCCGCCCGCGGAGTCCCCCTCCACCAGGTAGAGCTCGCACTTCTCGGGGTTGCGCTCCTGGCACTCGGCGAGCTTGCCGGGGAGGCCGGCCCCGTCGAGGGCGCCCTTGCGACGGGTGAGGTCACGGGCCTTGCGGGCCGCCTCGCGGGCCCGCGAAGCTTCGAGCACCTTCAGGGTGATCCGCTTCGAATCGCTGGGGTGCTCCTCGAAGTAGGCACTGAGCTTCTCGTTGATCAGGGTCTCGACGATCCCCTTCACCTCGGAGTTGCCGAGCTTGCCCTTGGTCTGGCCTTCGAACTGGGGGTCGGGCACCTTGACGCTGATGACGGCGCACAGCCCCTCTCGCGTGTCCTCTCCCTCGAAGGCTTCCGTGGCATCCTTCACGAGGCCCGAGGAGGTGGCGAAAGCGTTCAGGGTACGGGTGAGCGCGCTCTTGAAGCCGATCAAGTGGGTCCCGCCGTCGTGGGTGTTGATGTTGTTGGCGAAGGAGTAGATGTTCTCGGCGTAGCCGTCGTTCCATTGGAGCGCGATCTCGACCTGGACCCCCTCACGGATCCCCTCGATGAAGATCGGCGCCGGATGGAGCGTCTCCTTGTTGCGGTTCAGGTGCTCCACGAAGGAGGCGATGCCCCCCTCGTACTGGAAGCGGTGCTTCTTCCCGTCCCGCTCGTCCTCGAGGGTGATGAGGGTGCCGCGGTTCAGGAAGGAGAGCTCGCGCAGCCGCTGGGACAGGGTGTCGAAGCTGAAGCTCGTGGTCTCGAAGATCTGGCCGTCGGGCTTGAAGGTGATCTTGGTTCCCCGACGGTCGGTGACGCCGGTGTTCTCCAGGGCGGTGACGGGAGCCCCCCTCTGGTACGACTGGCGGTAGACCTTCTTGTCGCGCCAGATCTCCACCTCGAGGGTCTCGCTGAGGGCGTTCACCACCGAGATGCCGACCCCGTGGAGGCCGCCCGAGACCTTGTATGACTTCTTGTCGAACTTGCCGCCGGCGTGGAGCTTGGTGAGCACCACCTCCGCGGCGTCCATGCCGGGCACCGTCGGGTGGGGGCCCACGGGAATCCCCCGGCCGTTGTCCACCACGGTCACCGAGTTGTCGATGTGGATGGTGACGTTCACCTCGCTGCAGAAGCCGGCCAGGGCCTCGTCCACCGAGTTGTCCACCACCTCGTAGACGAGGTGGTGCAAACCCGACTCGCCGGTGGAGCCGATGTACATGGCGGGCCGGACGCGGACCGCCTCCAGCCCCTCGAGGACGCGAATCGCCTCCGCGCCGTACTCGGCTGCGGGCACGTCCTCGATCTTGGTCGGTTCACTCATGACTTCCTGGATCACCCCGTGTCGGGAAGGCTTCACGCACAGCGCACCTCTCCCCCGGAGACTTCGAACACCCGGCCCCGGTGGGAGAGCCGCCCCGCCCAGGCCGGATGGGCGGTGGTCACCAGCGCCTGGCCCCGGGCCGCCACCTCGCTGCACAGGTGGTCGGCGCGCTCCTCGTCGAGCTCGGAATCGAGATCGTCGAGGAGGGCCACCGCCGACTGTCCGGTCTCCTCCCGGTGCACGGTGAGGGTGGCGAGAGCGAGGGTGAGAAGGACGCTCCGCGCCTGGCCCGCGGAGGCGCTCTCCCCCGCGTCGTGTCCGTCCACCGTGAGGGCCACGGGGTCCCGGTGCGGACCCACCAGGCTGCGGCCCGCGTGGGCCTCGCGGAGCCGGGCCCCCTCGACCGCCCGGGTCAGGGTCTCGCGGTGGGCCTCCTCAGAGGTGGTGGCGAGCTCGACGGGGAGGCGCAGGGAGTAGCTCTCCCCGTCGGGCCGGAAGCCCGGGCGGGCGTCCATGGCCCGCCGCAGGCGGTCCACGTAGGCGGCGCGCCGGGCCCGGAGGCGCGCTCCCAGCTCGACGAACCGCTCGTTCCAGGCGGGCAGCTCCTGCCGCCCGTTGGCCAGGGCCGCGTTCCGCTGGGCCAGCACCCGTTCGTACTCGCGGGCGGCCTGCCGGTAGGCCGGCCAGAGGGCGGACGCCCCGCGGTCGAGGAAGAGCCGGCGCTCGCGCATGGAGCCGCGGACGACGCGGAGCCGCTCCGTGGAGTAGACGACCACCTCCAGCCGTCCGTGGTAGTCGCGGGGCGGGACCTCCCGCCCGTCCACCCGCAGCCGGCGCAGGCCGGGGGCCAGCTCCACCTCGAGCGCGGTCTCCCGGGCATCTCCGGCGGTGGAGGTGCGCGTGAGCAGGGCCGCCGACCCGCGGCGGATGAGGGTGGGAGTGTCCTCGGTCCGGAAGGAGCGTCCCCGCGCCAGCAGACCCACCGCCTCCAGGAGCGAGGTCTTGCCCTGCGCGTTCCGCCCCACGAACACGTTGAGACCGGGATCGAGCTCCATCCCTGCCTGGTGGATGTTGCGCAGGTCACGGATCTCCAGAACCTTGAGGAAGACCAACTAGAACCTCATGGGCATGACGATGTAACGGTAGTCGGTCTCTTCCTGGCCCAGCGGGCGAAGGAGCCCCTGGGTTTCCGCGTCCTTCAGGGAAAGGGTCACCACCTCCGCCCCCGCCGCCCCAAGAAAATCCACGAGGTACTGGGCGTTGAATCCGATCTCCACCGTCTCCCCGCCATAGTCCACGGAGAGGGACTCCCGCGCCTCTCCGAGGTCGGGGGACGAGGCCATGAGCTCGAGCTTCCCGGGGGCCAGGCTAAGCTTCACGGCGCGGCTTCGCTCCGAGGACAGCAGGCTGACGCGGCGGATCGCGCTCAGCAGGGGGTCTCGCCCCAGGTGGACGGTCTTGTCACCCGAAGCGGCGACCACCTTCTCGAAGGCGGGAAACTGGGCGTCCACGACCTTGGAGGTCAGGATGCGGCCGCCCACCGTGAACACGAGATGGCTCTCCACCGGCTGCAAGGTCAGGCTTTCCTCGGTCTCCAGGAGCCGCGCGATCTCGCTGATGGCCTTGCGCGGCACCAGCACCCGGAGGGGCTCCGCGACCTTCAAGGCTACCTTCCGCTGGGCAAAGGCAAGGCGGTGGCCGTCCGTCGCGACCATGGAGGCCGATTCCTTCTCCAGGAGCAGAAGGGCTCCGGAAAGGTAGTACCGTGCGTCCTCGGCGGTGATGGCAAACGCGGTCCGGCTGATGAGAGCACGCAACGCGTCGCCCGGGATCTCGATCCCCTTTGTCGGCTTCCCCTCCGGGAGCGAAGGGAAGTCCTCCCGGGGAAGACCCGCCATCTTGAACACGACTCGCTCGCACTCGATCGTCGCCCAGGAGTCCGGGATCATCGTGAGATGAACGTCGCTCTCGGGGAGCGAGCGTGCAATCTCGTACAGCTTCTTGGCCCCGAGAGTGATGGCCCCTTCCTTCACCACCTGGGCGGCGCAGCCGCAGCGAAGGGAGACGTCCAGGTCGGTGGCCGAGATCCGCACCTCGCTCCCCCTGGCCTCCACCAAGACGTTGGAGAGAATCGGGATGGAGTTCTTCCGCTCCACGATCCCCTGCACGAGCTGCAGTTCCTTCACGAAGTCGTTGCGGCGGACGATGATTTCCATGCCTACCCTCGGGTCTCCTTCAACGCTGAGGGAACATCTTATGAGGGAAAGAGGTGGGCTCGGAACGTGGGGAGCCTTCCAAGTGTGTGAGCGGAGGACGGTTGCCCTGCGGACAGAAATGCGGATCGGGGGATGATGTCCGCGCAAGAAAGGAGGAGAGAAGGCGACGCACGCCGGGCGCGGGGGGGCCCAGGGCGGGGTTCTGTGGAAGGGCGCTCAAGTTCATCGAAAGGCTTGGACAAAGCTGTTGATGAGCCTGTCGAACCCGGGGTCCTTCTTCCGGAGGTCGTCGATCTTGCTCACCGAGTGAATGACCGTGGAGTGGTGCTTGCCGCCGAACTCCTTCCCGATCTCGGGGAGGGAGGCCCCGGTCAGGGTCTTGGTCAGGTACATGGCGATCTGGCGAGGTACCACCACGGACTTGGCGTTGTTCTTGGCCTTGAGGTCGGTCAGCTTGACGTTGTAGTGGTCGGCCACGAACTTCTGGATCATCTCGATCGTGATCGGCTTCTCCTCCGTGTGCAGAAGGTCCTTCAGGATCTCCTGGGCGAGGGAGAGGTCGATGTCCCGGCCGGTGAGGCTCGCGTAGGCGATGAGGCGGATGAGGCTGCCCTCGAGCTCGCGGATGTTCGTCCGCACCTTGCTGGCGATGAAGAGGGCCACGTTCTCGGGGATCTCCACCCGCTCCGCCTCCGCTTTCTTGCGGAGGATGGCCACCTTGGTCTCGATGTCCGGCGGCTGGATGTCGGCGATGAGGCCCCACTCGAAGCGGCTGTGCAGCCGCTCCTCCAGGGTCGGTATCTGTCGAGGCGGACAATCGCTCGAGATCACGATCTGCTTCTGGGCATCGTGGAGGGCGTTGAAGATGTGAAAGAACTCTTCCTGGGTGCGGTCCTTCCCCGCGATGAACTGGATGTCGTCCACCAGCAGTACGTCAATCGACCGGTACTTCTGCCGGAAGGCGGGAAGGCGGTCGAAACGGATGGCGTTGATCATCTCGTTGATGAAGCGGTCGGCCGAGATGTAGAGGAGCTTCAGGCGCTTCTGGCGCGCCTGGATGTAGTGGCCGATCGCGTGCATGAGGTGGGTCTTGCCCAGGCCCACTCCGCCGTAGATGAAGAGAGGGTTGTAGGACTTGCTCGGGATCTCTGCCACCGCCCTCGCGGCGGCGTGGGCAAACTGGTTCGATGAGCCGACCACGAAGCTGTCGAACGTGTACTTCGGGTTCAGGGACGAGGAGTCGCGCTCCGGTGCGGGAGCCGTACCTTCGGAAGGGGAGGGCTCGGCAGCCTCTTCGAAGATCACGTGCACGTTGGCACGACCGAGCTCTTGAAGAGCCTCCGCGAGCACGCCCTGGTAGTTCTTGGTCAGCCACTCGCGGAACTGGGCGTTTGGCACTCCCACCAGGAGCCGCGACCCATCGAGGGAGAGATAGCTCGTGGGACGGAACCAGGTGGCAAAGCTATGCCGGTTCACCTTGCTCTCGACCTTGGCGAGGATCTCGTCCCAGAGGTTCACGACCAGTCCTCGGAGGCTCCGCCCAGTGGCCCGGGGCAGCGGATGCGACGATGGCCACACTGGCAAGGCATTATATATAAGGCACTTAGAGTGTTAATGGCTGGTCCTGCCTGCCCTGGACCGCGCGAGAAGCCCCTTTTGCACAGAGATTTCAACACTTGTGGAAAAACCGGCACAGGGACCACGGAAGGCTGGAAGCGATCGCTGCCCTGACCCTGAACGGTATCACAGGCGTCCGGCCAGAGACAAGACTGACCCGGAGGCCGCAGGAGGCCACCGTTTGACGGCGAAGGGAGGAAGCGCTATACTTTGCAGTTTGTCCTGGAAGCAAGGGCTTCCTTACCCTCGCCGGAGGCGCCCGGCGGTCGAGGCTCGATCATGAAGAGGACGTTCCAACCCAACAACCGGAAGCGAAAGCGGACCCATGGGTTCCTGGTGCGGATGCGCACCAAGGGGGGCCGGCTGGTGCTGAAGCGCCGCCGGCAGAAGGGGCGGAAGCGGCTTTCCGCCTGAGCGGGCGGCTCCGCCCCGAACAGCGGCTGAAGACGCCCGGGGAGTTCGGGCGGGTCTTCCGCCACGGGCAGCGACTCGAGGGGCCGCTCTTTCAGCTCGTGGCCGCGGAGAACGGGGGCTCCCACCACCGGCTGGGGCTCACCGTGGGCCGCAAGGTCGGGGCGGCTACCGCTCGCAACCGGGCCAAGCGGCTCCTGCGCGAGAGCTTCCGGCGCCACGCTTTCGAGTGCGGCGTCTCCTTCGACATCGTGGTGGTGCCGAAGCGCGAGCTGGCCGAGCGATCCCAGGCGGAGGTGGACCGTGAGTACGAGGACCGGCTGCGTCGTCTCGCCCGAAGGCGGCGAGCCCCGAATCGCTGCCCGCATCCTTCTTCTGGGCGTTGAAGCCTACCGGGTGGCCCTTTCGCCGCTGCTCGGCGGGTTTTGCCGGTACGGGCCCAGCTGCAGCGTCTACGCGGAGGAGGCCATCCGCCGCCACGGCGCCCGGCGCGGCGGTCTGCTTGCCGTGAAGCGCCTCGCCCGCTGTCATCCCTTCCATCCCGGGGGTTACGACCCGGTCCCGTAGGAAAGATTCCACCCATGGACGAACGCCGTCTCCTGCTGGCTGTCGCGCTCTCGCTGATCCTGCTGACGGCGTACTCCCTGCTCTTCCCCCCGGCGAGACGGCCGAAGCCGAACCCCTCGCCTCTCCCGGCGGGCCCCGCCTCGACAGAGCCCGTGCGGACGGAGGGGGTGCCCCTGGCTCCCGGGCCCCGGGCGACGCCTCCGCCCCCGGGGCCGGTGCTGACCGACGAGAAAGAGCGCCGGGTGGAGGTGACGAGCCGCGACCTGAGCGTGGCGTTCACGAACCGGGGGGCCCGGCTGGTTTCCTGGAAGCTCCTCCGTTTCGCGGACGGGCGGGGCCGGCCGGAGGAGATGGTCCAGGCCGCTCCCTCCGGCCCGCGGCCTCTCGACCTCGAGACGGGGGACGCCCCCGTGGACAGCCGCCTGCGGGAGGCGCTCTTCCGGCCCTCGACGGAGAGCCTCATGGTGGGTGAAGTCGCCCCCGCGACCCTCCGGTTCGAGTTCGCCGACCCCGAGGTCGCGGCCGACAAGGAGCTCACGTTCTCGGAACACGGCTACTTGGTGGCGGTGAAGGCTTCCGTGCGCAAGGCCGGACAGCCGCTCGGGGTCAAGGTCATCTGGGGCCCGGGGGTCGGGAACCCCACGGACGCCGAGCGGGAAGTGCAGGGCTACCAGCCGCCCCAGGGAGTGGCCCTGGGTGTGGGGGGGGTCGAGCACTTCCCGGCGGCGAAGCTCCCCCCGTCGGGCCAGACGCTGGGGGCGGTTCGGTGGGCCGGAGTGGAGACCCATTACTTCGCGGCCCTCTTCGTTCCCCCGCCCAGCGGGGTGGGGGTCGCGCTCCGTCCGGTCAGCCTGCCCGTCCACGACGACGGCAAGCCGAACCAGGCGCCCCTCGTGAGCGTCGACCTCGGCCCGGGGCCGGAGCCCGCCCTCCTCTACGTGGGGCCGAAGGACTACCACGAGATGTCCCGGGCGGGTCACGAGCTCGCCCGCCTCGTCATCTGGCAGATGGGCGACTGGATCGGGCCCCCGATCGTGGTCCCCCTCATGGGACTCGTGCGCTGGATCCATTCGCACGTGGGGAACTACGGCTGGTCGATCGTCCTCGTGACCGTCCTCATCAACCTCGCCATGGCCCCTTTCCGGCACTACAGCATCGCGAACGGGATGAAGATGGCCAAGATCTCCCCCGAGATGAAGGTGATCCAGGAGCGCTACCGGAAGGTGCCGCTCATGGACCCCAAGCGCCAGGAGATGCAGGAGGAGATGGCCGCCCTCTACGCCAAGCACGGAATGAGCATGGGGACCCAGATGCTCGTGGGTTGCCTCCCCATCCTGCTCACCATGCCCTTCCTGATCGCGTTCTATCGGGTGCTCACGGTCTCCATCGAGCTGCGGGGGGCGTCCTTCCTCTGGATCACCGACCTCTCCCAGAAGGACCCCCTGTTCCTGACCCCGGTGCTCATGGGGGTGTCGATGTTCGTCATGCAGAGGCTGACCCCCAGCACCATGGACCCCGCGCAGCAACGGGTCATGATGATCATGCCCCTCATGCTCGCGGGGATGTTCCTCTGGGCCCCGGGGGGGTTGAATCTCTACTGGCTGGCCAGCAACCTGTGCTCGATCGCGCAGCAGACCCTGACCCTCCGGATCCTCAAGGCCCACCAACCGGCGGCGGGGGGTCGGAAGCGCAAGTGAAAATGGGGAGGGACACGGTCAGGGGTCGATGAAAGTGCGGAGCCGTACGGGGACGAACGTTTCCCTCCCCCTACGTGGGGAGGGATAGGGTGGGGGGTCGATGAAGGACCGGGCTTTCAGCGGGAGGGACTTGAAGGATGCCCTGGCGGCCGCGGGGGCGGCCCTCGGTCTCCCGGTGGCGGCCCTGCGTTACGTCGTGCTCGACCCCGGCTCCCCCGGCCGGGTGGGGGCCCAGCCGACCCCGGCGCGGATCGCGGTGATGCTGGACGAGCCGGGTCCCGGGTCCCCGGAGGGGGAGCCCGAGGAGCTCTTCGACGACGAGGACGATCCCCTGGCCCTCATCCGGGAGCTGGTCCAGGCCCTGGCGGAGACGGCCGGGATCGAGGTTTCGGCCGAGGTCGTCGAGGAGCGCGAGGCGGTCGTGGTCCGCCTGGATGGCCCGGACCGGGGGTTCTTCTTCGGGGAGGACGGGCGGGGAGAGGTGCTGCGGGCGTTCGAGCACCTGCTACAGCGGATGTTCGGCCCCGACCTGGCCCCCCGGCCGATCCGGGCCGAGTGCGAGGGGTTCCGGGAGCGGCGGGACGCCGCCCTGGCCGCCGAAGCGCAGGCGCTGGCGGAGGTGGTCCGCCAGGAGGGTCGGCCCCGGACCATGCCCCCCCTGAACGCTTACGAGCGCCGGATCGTCCACGTCGCCCTCACGGACGCCTCTGGCATCGTGACCTACAGCGTGGGGGAGGGAGCGGACCGGAGGGTCACGATCGCTCCTGCGCCGGGGCCGAGGGGGCCGGAGTCGGGACGCCCCGAGCCGGGCCCCGACGGCTGACCGGCCCGGGGGGCGGCCGCATCGCGCCCCCCTGGCGGCCCTCGGCCTCGGGGCGACCGCCCTCGACCGGGCCGAGGCCTATCTGGATCTCCTGGCGCGCTGGAACGCGCGGGTCAACCTCACGGGGGCCCGGAGCGCGGGGGACCGCGTCCGGCTCCTGGTCGCGCCCGTGATCCCCGTGCTGGCCCTGCCCGATCCGGGCCGGCTGATCGACGTGGGGTCCGGCAACGGCTCGCCCGGGCTCGTCCTCGCCCTCCTGCGAGACGACCTCGAGGCGATCCTGCTGGAGCCTCGGGCGCGGCGCTGGGCCTTCCTGCGAGAGGCGACGCGCGCGGCCGGACGGGGCGACGTCGAAGTGCTGCGGCGGCGCCACGACCAGTACGAGGGGCCTCCCGCCCCCACCGTGACCTTGCGGGGGCTCGCGTTGCCCCTCGGCGCCCTCGCCCGGCTGGTCGAGCCGGGCGGGCGCCTGCTGGTGTTCGGCGGACGGCCGCTCGAAGTGGCGCCGTTCCGGCGGGAGGCGAGCCCGGTCGACCCGCGGGACCTGCATGTCTTCCGGCGCGAAGCGTGAGGTCGCGGGGTAGGGGCCGACCGGCCAATGTTCCACGTGGAACGTCGCGCGGAGGCCTGAGCGCGGCGGGCCGTGTGCTATCCTCGCCTCCCGCCGAGGGACGACGGCCAGGGGGAGAGTAGGTCAAGAGCCGTGGGACGCGTCATCGCCGTGGCCAACCAGAAGGGCGGGGTCGGCAAGACCACCACCGCCATCAACCTCGCGGCCAGCCTGGCCGCCGCCGAGCGCCGGGTGCTGGCGGTGGACGCCGACCCCCAGGGGAACCTGACCTCCGGCCTGGGGCGCAAGACCCGGGAATCGCGGGCCAGCCTCTACGAGGCCCTCATCGAGCAGCGCCCGCTGGAGGAGCTCATCATCCCCACCGACCTCGAGCAGCTCTCCCTCGTCCCCTCGGACCGCAACCTGACCGGGGCCGAGGTCGAGCTCGTCCCCCTGCTGGCCCGCGAGTTCCGGCTGAAGGAGGCCCTCGCCCCGGTGGCGGGGCGGTTCGACTACGTGTTCATCGACTGCCCTCCCAGCCTGGGCCTCCTCACGGTGAACGCCCTGGTCGCGGCCGACCGGGTCCTGATCCCCCTCCAGTGCGAGTACTTCGCGCTGGAGGGGGTCTCGGAGCTGACCTCCACCATCCAGCGGATCAAGCGGGCCTTGAACCCGAGCCTCGAGATCGAAGGCGTGATCCTGACCATGGTGGACGAGCGCACGAACCTCAACCAGCAGGTGATCGGGGAGGTGCGAGGCCACTTCCACGACCAGGTCTTCAAGACCCAGGTTCCGAGGAGCGTCCGGCTCGCCGAGGCCCCCAGCTTCGGCAAGCCGGTCCTCCTCTACGACATCCGCTCGAAGGGCGCCGAAGCCTACCTGGAGCTGGCCCAGGAGCTCATGTCCCACGGGCAGATGGCCCTCTTCGCCCGGTGAGACGGCCGCTCCCATGACGGGCCCGAAACGGCGCGCCCTCGGCAAGGGGCTCTCGGCCCTCCTGCCGATCCCCGAGCCGGAGGGGGGGGCCGGCCCCCTTTCCGAGCCGGGGAGCGCCGAGGTCCCGATCGACCATCTCGACCCGAACCCCTTCCAGCCCCGCTCGGCCCTGGACCCCGCCCGGCTCGGCGAGCTGGCCGCCTCCATCCGGGAGAGCGGGATGGTCCAGCCGATCCTCGTCCGCCGGGTGGGGGAGCGCTACCAGATCATCGCCGGTGAGCGGCGCTGGCGGGCCGCGCGGCAGATCGGCCTCGCCACCGTCCCCGTGGTCGTGCGGGAGGTGGCGGACGAGCGGCTCCTCGAGCTGGCCCTCGTCGAGAACATCCAGCGCCAGGAGCTGATGCCCCTGGAGGAGGCCCAGGCCTTCCACCGGCTGCAGGAGGAGTTTCGCCTCACCCAGGAAGAGGTGGCGCGCCGGGTGGGACGCGAGCGGTCCACCGTCGCCAACGCGCTCCGCCTCCTCCGGCTTCCCCGCGAGCTCCGCGACCTCCTCGCCACGGGCCGGCTCGACGCGGGCCACGCCCGCGCCCTCCTCGCCCTCGACGGGGCCGAGGACCAGGTCGCCCTGGGGCGGGAGGTCGCCCGCAAGGGGCTGTCGGTGCGGGAGGTGGAGCGGCGGGTGGCTCTCCTGCGCGCGCCCCGGAAACGTACCTCGGGCCGGCGCGACGCCAACACCCGAGCCGCCGAGGAGCGGCTGCGGGCCGCCCTGGGAACACGGGTCCGGATCAGCCGTCGCGGCAGGGGCGGCACCCTGCGCATCCCCTTCCTGAACGAGGCGGAGCTGAACCGGCTGTTCGAGATCCTCCTCCGGGCGGGACGAGGGCGCTGAAGAGGGCGGCCCCCGCCCCGTGCTATGGTGGCCCGGGCGCTCCACGACGCGGGGAGGGATGGGGTTGGGGTCGACGAAAAGCGCGGGGCCAGACGAGCAGCAGCGTTCCCCTCCCCCTACGTGGGGAGGGACAGGGTGGGGGGTCGAAGAACGATGATCAAGCTCAAGGGCCCGGCGGCCGAGGACCTGAACGGCTTCATGGACGAGGGGACGGAGTTCCTGGGGGAGCTCCGCTTCCGGGATACCCTGCGCATCGACGGGCGCCTCAAGGGGAAGATCGTCTCCGACAACACGTTGATCATCGGGGAGTCGGGCCAGGTGGACGCCGACATCGACTGCGGAGTGGTGTCCATCCGGGGGACGGTGAGCGGGCGGGTGCACGGCCGGCAACGGATCGAGCTCCTGGCCGGCTCGAAGGTGCAGGCCACCTTGATCTCCCCCAAGCTCGTGATCGAGGACGGTGCCTTCTTCCAGGGAGACTGCCAGATGGGCTCCCCGCCGAAGGGGGCCTTCCTCCCCGCGGGGGGCGCCGGCTCCTAGCCGCCCCGTTCCCGGCCGCCCTCCGCCGCCGAGCCGCCGGGGAGGGGTTGGACCTTATATACTTTCTTCAATACACGACCGATTTGGCCCGGAAGGGACGGGGAGATGAGCGACGAGCGGGAGCGGATCCGCCGGCTGACCGAGCGGGTGGCCTGCGCGGGTTGAGCGAGCAAGCTCGGGCCCTCCGAGCTCGCCCAGGTCCTGGGCGGACTGACGGCGAACGACGACCCGCGGGTGCTGGTGGACCACACGACCGGGGACGACGCCGGGGTGTTCCGCCTGGACCCGAGGACCGCCCTCGTGCAGACGGTGGATTTCTTCACCCCGGTGGTGGACGATCCCGAGGCTTTCGGGGCGATCGCCGCCGCCAACGCGCTCTCCGACGTCTACGCGATGGGGGGACGGCCCCTGACCGCGCTCGCCATCGCCGCCTTCCCCGAGAGCGACTTCCCTCCGGAGTGGGCGGCCGCCATCGTGCGCGGCGGGGCGGCCAAGCTCCGGGAGGCGGGCTGCGTGCTCCTCGGGGGACACACGGTGCGCGACCCCGAGATCAAGTTCGGCTACGCGATCACCGGCCTCGTCGACCCGGACCGGATCCTCACCAACGCGGGCGGCCGGCCCGGGGACGTGGTCGTCCTCACCAAGCCGCTCGGCACCGGGGTGATCGCGACCGCGCTCAAGGCCGGGCAGGCCCCCGAGGGGGCGGTCGCCGCATCCACCCGCTCCATGGCCACCCTGAACCGCGCGGCCGCCGAGTCCGCGCTGCGCCACGGCGTGCGGGCCGCGACCGACGTCACCGGGTTCGGCCTCGCCGGCCACGCGTTGAACGTGGCGCGGCAGAGCCGGCTGACCCTGGAGATCCGGCCCGCCGATCTCCCGCTCCTCGAAGGGGCGCGAAACCTCGCCCTGGGTTTCCAGGCGGGCGGGCTCAAGGCCAACCGGCGGCAGTTCGAGCCGCAGGTGGAGTCGCGGACGGCGGTGGACGAGGCCCTGCACGTCCTGCTCTACGACCCGCAAACCTCGGGCGGTCTCCTCCTCCTCGTCCCCCCGGAGAATCTCGCGGGGCTCCTGGCGGAGCGGCCCGAGGCCCGCACCATCGGACGCGCCGTCCCCGCGGGGGCGAGGCCGCTCGTCCTCGTCGATTGACCCGCGCCAGCTTTGACTGCCCGTTTGCTCCCGTGGTAGATTCCCCCCGCTTGCTCACCGAGGGCTCCCGGTCCAGGGGCCGACCAGCGCGATGAAAGTGGCACCGAGGGAAAACCAGCGGACGAGGACGACTGCCGCGGTCGCGCGGGATTGCCCCGGGGCGGCCGCATGAGGGGCCCGTCCCGGGCCCTGGCCCGCCGCTACGCGCGTGCCCTCCTCGAGGTCGTGCTCGAGAACAAGGGCGACGCTCAGGGCCTCCGGCAGGAGCTGCTCGGAGGGGCGGACCTTCTCCTCGGCAACCCCGAGCTCGCGGGGATCCTCCAGAACCCCGCGGTGGGGGTGGACCGGAAGAGGAAGGTCCTGGCGGCGCTCTGGCAGAAGGCCCGCCCCGGGCCGCTCCTCGAGCGGCTGGTCGACCTCCTCGTGGGACGCGACCGCCTGGCTCTTCTCCCTGGCATCGCCGAGGCCTATGGCGAGCTGTGGAACGAGCACCGGGGCGTGGTCGCGGCGGAGGCGGTCTCCGCGGTCGCCCTCTCCAAGGCCCAGCGAGAGGCGCTGGCGGAGGCGCTCCAGAAAGCTTCCGGCCGCGCAGTGGAGCTTTCCGCCCGGGCGGCTCCCGAGGTTCTCGGCGGCCTGCTCGTCTGCATGGGAGGCAAGACATACGACGGCACCGTGCGCGGCCGGCTGCGCGCCCTGCGCGAGAGCCTGGTCCGGGGCCGCTAGAGTGGGGGACGGACAAAGGGGGTCGATAAAATCGCCATGGAGATTCGCGCCGGGGAGATCACCAGGATCATCAAGGAGCAGCTCGGAGGCTTCACCGCCGGCTTGGAGGTGGCGGAGGTGGGCACCGTGCTCACCGTGGGCGACGGCATCGCCCGCATCCACGGCCTGGAGAGCTGCATGGCGGGCGAGTTGCTCCAGCTTCCCCACGGGGTGATGGCCATCGCGCTCAACCTGGAGGAGGACTCCGTGGGGGCGGTGCTCCTCGGCGAGGCGGCTCTCATCAAGGAAGGGGACGAGGTCAAGCGGACCAGGCGCATCATGTCCGTGCCGGTGGGTGAGGCGATGGTCGGCCGCATCGTGAACCCCATCGGCCAGCCCATCGACGGCAAGGGGCCCATCGCCACCACGCGCTTCAACCCCCTCGAGGTCATCGCCCCCGGGGTGGTGGACCGCCAGCCGGTGCGGGAGCCCCTCCAGACCGGGATCAAGGCCATCGACGGCATGGTCCCCATCGGCCGCGGGCAGCGCGAGCTGATCATCGGGGACCGCCAGACCGGCAAGACCGCGGTCGCGGTGGACACGATCATCAACCAGAAGGGGCAGGACGTCATCTGCATCTACGTGGCCATCGGCCAGAAGCAGTCGACGATCGCCCAGGTGGCCCGGACTCTCGAGGAGTTCGGGGCCATGGGCTATACGATCATCGTGGCCGCCGCCGCCTCCGACCCCGCCCCCTACCTCTACATCGCCCCCTACGCCGGCTGCTCGATCGGCGAATATTTCCGGGACAGCAAGCGCCACGCCCTCTGCGTCTACGACGACCTGAGCAAGCACGCCGCCGCCTACCGCGAGATCTCGCTCCTCCTGAGGCGGCCCCCCGGCCGCGAGGCCTACCCGGGAGACGTTTTCTACCTGCACAGCCGGCTCCTGGAACGGGCGGCCAAGCTCAACGACAAGAAGGGAGCGGGCAGCCTGACCGCCCTCCCCATCATCGAGACCCAGGCGGGGGACATCTCGGCCTACATCCCCACCAACGTCATTTCCATCACCGACGGGCAGATCTTCCTCGAGTCCGACCTCTTCAACTCCGGCATCCGCCCCGCGATCAACGTGGGCAACTCGGTCTCCCGGGTGGGCGGCTCCGCCCAGGTGAAGGCCATGAAGGCGGTGGCGGGGCGACTCCGCCTCGACCTCGCCCAGTTCCGGGAGCTCGCCGCCTTCGCCCAGTTCGGCTCCGACCTCGACAAGGCGACCCAGGCGGCCCTCGCCCGTGGCCAGCGCACCACCGAGATCCTCAAGCAGAACCAGTACGAGCCGCTGCCGGTGGAGAAGCAGATCGTGATCATCTTCGCCGCCACCAACGGGTACCTGGACGAGGTCCCGGTCCCGGAATGCCGGCGGTACGAGAAGGAGCTGTACTCCTTCCTGGAGGCCCGCCACCCCTCCCTCCTCAAGGCGATCGTGGAGAAGAAGGACATCAAGGGAGAGCTGACCGACCGCATCAAGACCGCGCTCGTGGAGTTCGGCACCGTCTTCCAGGGCGGCGCCCGGGTCTCCTGACCACTGCCCTTCCCGAGGAGAGATGCCCGCTCTCATCGACATCCGCCGGCGGATCCGCAGCGTCAAGAGCACGCAGCAGATCACGAAGGCCATGAAGATGGTCTCCGCGGCCAAGCTGCGCCGCGCCCAGGAGGCCATGTTCGCGGCCCGGCCCTACGCCCGGAAGATGCTCGAGGTTCTGGGGGATCTGGCTTCCCGCGCGGATCCCGGAGCCCACCCCCTGCTCCTGGACCGGGGGAGCGAGCGCATCGTGCTCCTCGTGATCACCGCGGACAAGGGGCTCTGCGGGGGCTTCAACGCCAACATCATCCGCACCGCGGTGCGCTTCCTGAGCGACCACCCGGGGAAGGACCTGAGCCTGGCCTTCCTGGGCCGCAAGGGGCGCGACTACTTCCGGCGGCGCCAGTTCCGGGTGCGCGGGGAGCAGGTGGGCATCTTCCAGGCCCTGCGCTACTCCCACGCCCAGCGGATCGCCCGGGGCATCATGGACGACTTCGTCAAGGGCGACTTCGACCAGGTCTACCTGGTCTACAACGAGTTCAAGAGCGTCATCCAGCAACGGGTGGTCGTGGAACGCCTGCTGCCGGCGGAGCGGCGGGAGATCCGGGAGGAGGAGCCGGGGCTCGACTACCTGTACGAGCCGAGCCCCCAGGCCATCTTCGCGGGGATCCTCCCCAAGTACGTGGAGACCCACGTCTGGCACGCGCTCCTCGAATCGGCGGCGGCGGAGCACGCCGCGCGGATGACCGCCATGGACGCGGCCACGAACAATGCGAGCGACGTGATCGACAGCCTCACCCTCTACATGAACAAGGTGCGGCAGGCCGCGATCACCAAGGAGATCATCGAGGTCGTCTCGGGAGCGGGCTCCACCGCCTGACGAGGATGCGGAGCCGGAAGGGCAGGAGCATTCCCTCCCCCCTACGTGGGGGAGGATAGGAGGGGGGGTCGATGATCGATCGGGATAGGGTGGGGGGTCGATGAACGATGAACGATCGGGCTCGGGTGGAGGGTCGATGACAGGAAAAGACGTGGCCGCGGAGAATGTCGGTCGGGTCGTGCAGGTCATCGGGCCGGTGGTGGACGTGGAGTTCGACCAGGCCATCCCTCCCATCCACAACGCGGTCCGCATCCACGACGACGGCAAGGGCGGCGGCATCGCCATCGACGTGATCACCGAGGTCGAGCAGCACATCGGGCAGAACCGGGCCCGCTGCGTCTCCATGCTCCCCACGGACGGCATGGTGCGGGGGATGAAGGCGATCGACACCGGGGGTCCGATCCGCGTCCCCGTGGGACCGGCCACCCTGGGCCGGGTGCTGAACGTCATCGGAGAGCCGGTGGACGAGCTCGGCCCCGTGAAGGCCGAGAAGCGCTACTCGATCCACCGTCCCGCTCCCCCCCTCACCGACCAGTCGACTCACCTGGAGATGTTCGAGACCGGGATCAAGGTCGTCGACCTCATCGAGCCCTACCTGCGCGGGGGCAAGATCGGCCTCTTCGGGGGGGCGGGGGTCGGCAAGACGGTCATCATCCAGGAGCTCATCTACAACCTCGCCAAGCAGCACGGCGGGGTGTCCGTGTTCGCGGGGGTGGGCGAGCGCACCCGCGAGGGGAACGACCTCTGGCTGGAGTTCCAGGAGTCCAAGGTCATCGACCTGGAGAACTTCACGAACTCCAAGGCCGCGCTCATCTACGGCCAGATGACCGAGCCCCCCGGGGCCCGCCTGCGGGTCGCCCTCACCGGCCTCACGGTGGCCGAGTACTTCCGCGACGACGAGGGCAAGGACGTCCTGCTCTTCATCGACAACATCTTCCGGTTCACCCAGGCGGGTTCCGAGGTGTCGGCGCTGCTCGGGCGCATGCCCTCCGCGGTGGGCTATCAGCCCACCCTCCAGACCGAGATGGGCGAGCTCCAGGAGCGGATCACCTCGACCAAGAAGGGCTCGATCACCTCGGTGCAGGCCATCTATGTCCCCGCCGACGACTACACCGACCCCGCTCCCGCCACCACCTTCGCCCACCTGGACGCCACCACCAACCTCTCCCGCCAGATCGTGGAGCTCGGGATCTACCCCGCGGTGGATCCCCTCGCCTCCTCCTCGCGCATCCTCGACCCCCGCATCCTCGGGGAGGAGCACTACAAGGTGGCCCGGGACGTGAAGCAGATTCTCCAGCGCTACAAGGACCTCCAGGACATCATCGCCATCCTGGGGATCGACGAGCTCAGCGAGGACGACAAGGTCACGGTGGCCCGGGCCCGGAAGATCCAGAAGTTCCTCTCCCAGCCCTTTCACGTGGCCGAGCAGTTCACCGGCATCCCTGGGAAGTACGTCCCCCTGAAGGACACCGTCCGCAGCTTCAAGATGATCGTGGCCGGCGAGCTGGACGAGGTCCCCGAGCAGGCCTTCTACATGGTGGGGGCGATCGAGGAGGTCTTCGAGCAGGCGAAGAGGCTCCAGAGTTGAAAAATGCGGAGCCGACGTGGAGCAGCGGTTCCCTCCCCCTCCGTGGGGAGGGATAGGGTGGGGGGTCGATAATGATGGGCCTCCCCACCCACCTCACCCTCGAGATCGTGACCCCCGAGGGGCTGCTCCTGCGCGAGCAGGTCGACGAGGTCATCGCCCCCGGCGAGGAGGGCTACTTCGGGGTGCGCCCCGGCCACACTCCCTTCATGACCAACCTGGGTCTGGGCGGCATCGCCTACCGCAAGGACGGCCAGTGGGGCCACCTCACCTGCTTCTGGGGCTTCTGCGAGGTGCTCCCCGACAAGGTGAACGTCCTCGCGGAGCTGGGCGAGCGGGCCGAGGACATCGACGTCGGGCGGGCGGCCGAGGCCCGGAGGCGCGCGGAGGAGCGGATGAAGCGGATCAGCGACGAGGCCGGCTACAACGAGGCGCACGCCGAGTACGTTCGCGCGGTGACCCGTCTCGCGGTGGCGGAGCGCCCGTCGCACCGCCCCTAGGCAACCTCGAGGCCGCCCCAATCGCGCGCGTCATCCCGCGCTCGCGGCTGACCTGGCTATCATGGAGGCCGATGCGCGCCCAGGTGATGACCGTCCTCCGCTACCGCCTGCTCGTCCAGAGCCTGGTGTCCCGTGAGCTGAAGGCCCGCTACCGGGGGAGCGTGCTCGGCTTCTTCTGGAGCTTCGTCAACCCCCTGCTCCTGCTCCTGACCTACACGGTCGTCTTCACGAAGATCATGCCCAGGCAGCCGACGCCGAAGATGGAGCCCTACTACCTCTTCTTCTTCTGCGGCATCCTGCCCTGGACCTGGTTCAGCTCCTCGCTCGTGGAGTCGGCAAACGGCCTCATCGCCGGCGGCAACCTCATCAAGAAGGTCCTCTTCCCGGCCGAGGTGCTGCCGGTGGTCACGGTCCTGGCCAACCTGGTGCACTTCCTCCTCGGCCTCCCGATCCTGCTGCTGTTCCTGGGCTGGGAGGGGCGGCTCGGACCTGCGGCCTTGCTCCTGCCCCTGCCCATCGCGGTCCAGCTCCTCTTCTCCCTGGGCCTCGGCCTCGGCCTCTCCGCCCTCACCGTCCACTTCCGGGACCTCCAGAACATCCTGGGCCACGTCCTGCATCTCTGGTTCTTCACCTCCCCCATCCTCTACTTCTACGGCGACGTGCCCGGCACCTTCCGGAACGTGCTGCGGCTCAACCCCATGTCGCACATCCTGGTGTCCTACCAGCAGATCCTCTTCGAAGGAACCTTCACCCACGGCCCCCAGCTCGCCCTGACGGGCCTTCTCGCCCTGGCCGTCTTCGCCTTTGGGGCCTTCCTCTTCGACCGCCTGCGCGACACCTTCGCGGAGGGCGTGTGACGACGCCCGCGGTGGTAGCCAGGGACGTGGCCAAGGTCTATCGGCGCTTCGTCCACCAGAAACAGTTCCGCACCTTGAAGAGCGCGCTCCTCACCGGGAGCCTCCTCGCCGAGCTCCGCCCCGAGGAGACGTTCACCGCCCTCGACGGCGTCTCCTTCGAGGTGCCGCGGGGCTCGACCTTCGGAGTGATCGGGGAGAACGGCTCCGGCAAGTCCACCCTCCTGAAGCTCATGGCCGGGATCACCCGGCCCACCCGAGGGAGCATGAGCGTGGAGGGCCGCGTCTCCGCCCTCATCGAGCTCGGGGCCGGCTTCCACCCCGAGATCAGCGGCCGCGAGAACGTCGTCATCAACGGCATCATGCTCGGCCTCACCCGGAAGCAGGTGGAGGAGCGCTTCGACGACATCGTGGACTTCGCGGAGCTGCGGGAGTTCATCGACGCCCCCGTCAAGACCTACTCCTCGGGGATGTACGCCCGCCTGGGCTTCGCGGTGGCCATCCACGTGGACCCCGACGTGCTGCTCATCGACGAGGTCCTCGCGGTGGGCGACGAGGCCTTCACCCGCAAGTGCCTGGACAAGATCGCGGAGTTCCGCCGGCGCGGGAAGACGATCCTGATCGTCACCCACAGCCTGGGCCTCGTGGAGAAGATGTGCGACGACGTGCTCTGGCTTCGCCACGGCCGGATGGCCGACCGCGGCGACCCCAAGCGCGTGGTCGACGCGTATCTGACCTACGTGGCGGGCGGCGAGGAGACGCTCCTGGCCGCGGGCCACGGCCACGCGGAGGAGCCCGCCGGCGCGCCTCCGCCCGACGCCCCGCCCGGCGAGGCTTCGGTCCACGGCTACCAAAAGGGCCGCTGGGGCAGCCGCGAGGTCGAGATCACGCGGGTGCGCCTCGTCGACGCCCGCGGCCGCGAGCGGCACGTCTACGTTCCCGGCGAGTCCCTCACCCTGGCGTTGAGCGTGCGCGCGGGGGCGCCCGTCGAGGACTTCGTCTTCGGCCTCGGCCTGTTCGGGGCCGACGGCGTCAGCATCTACGGAACCAACACGGACCTCGAGGACTGGAAGCCCCGGCGCCTCGCGGGCGAGGCCGAGGTCGCCCTCGTCCTCGAGGACCTGCGCCTGGTCGAGGGCACCTACCTCCTGGACGTGGCTGCGCACCGGAAGGACGGCACGCCCTACGACTATCACCGGGGCCTCTATTCCTTCCGGGTGAAGAGCCGGATCAAGGACGTGGGACTCTACCGGCCCGCGCACCGCTGGGTCTTTTCGGGCGGGGTCGAGCTGGAGGCCCCGGCCCCCCGGCCGGAGCTGGACCTGCGCGAGGAGGAAGGATGAAAGGGCCGTCACCCCTGGCCGCGCTGGCCGCCGAGCGGAAGGCCTGGAGGGCGGAGGGGCGGCGCGTCGCCTTCACCAACGGTTGCTTCGACCTCCTCCACCCCGGCCACCTCGCCCTCCTGGAGGCCGCGCGGGCCGAGGGGGACCTCCTCGTGGTGGCCCTCAACAGCGACGCCTCGGTGCGGACCCTCAAGGGCGCGGGCCGGCCCGTCACCCCGGAAGGGGAGCGCGCGGAAGCCCTCCTCGCCCTGGAAGCCGTGGACCGGGTGGTGATCTACGACGAGCCCACGCCGCTCGAAGTGATCCGGGCCCTCGAGCCGGACGTGCTGGTGAAGGGTGCGGACTGGGCCCCGGACGCGATCGTCGGACGCAAGGAGGTGGAGGCGGCCGGGGGCCGGGTCGTGCAGGTGGAGCTCGTCTCCGGCCTCTCCACCAGCGCGATCGTGGAGCGCGTTCGGCGGCGATGAGCACCGAGGCGACCCGGGCCCACACCGCCTCCAGGGAAAGCGCGCTCGCGTTCCTGGGACGGGTCGACCGCTTTCGCGAGGCCCAGGAGGCCCTCGCCCGGGACGGCCGCGTCGCCCTGTCGGGCCTGGTCGGCCCCGCCCGCGGCCTCCTCCCCTTGCTCCTGACGGAAGCGCCCCTGCTCGTCGTTGTCCCCAACGAGAAGGAAGTCGACGAGGTCGCCGGGGACCTGGCCACCCTGGCCGCGGAGGCCGGCCGGCCGGGGCCGGTGCTCGCCTTCCCCGCCCCCGGCCCGCCGCCCTACCGCGGTCTCCCGCGCCACGCCGACGGCGCCCTGCGCCGCGCGGCCGCCCTCCTGGCGGTGGGCCGAAGCGGCCTGCGCGCGATCGTCGCCTCGCCCGCCGGCCTTCTCCGCCCCAGCCTCGCCCCGGCCCTGCTCGAAACGCGCGTTCTGTCCCTGCGGGTGGGGGACGAGATGACGCCGGAGATCCTGCTGGACGCCCTGGACGAGGGAGGCTACGTCCGGGAGGATCCCGTCACCGCCCCCGGCCACGTGGCGCGGCGGGGCGGGATCCTCGACCTCTTCCCCTCCGACCGCGACCTGCCCGTGCGCATCGAGTTCCTGGGCGACACCGTGGAAAGCCTCCGCACCTTCGACCCGGAGACCCAGCGCACGGTGGCGCCGCTCGAGGCGTTGACGACGCTCCCTCTGTCCGACGTGTTCGCGACCCGCTCGGTTCTCTCCCGCCTGACCGCGCGCCTCGTCGAGCGCTTCCCGCCCGGCCGCGAGCGCGCGGCCTTCCTGGAGAGCCTGGAGCGCGGGCTCGTCCCCGAGGGCCTGGTCGAGCTGTTGCCCCTCGTGCCGGGGGCGACGGTGCCCGCCTGGGACCACCTCGGGGCAAGTCCGGTGGGCGTCCTCGAGCCCGAGGCCGTCCGGGCAGAGGCCGAGACCTTCTGGCAACGGGCTCACGAAGACCGGGACCGCCGCGGCGGCGAGCTCGCCCTCGACCCCGAGGAAGGTCTGGTCCGCCCGGAGGCGCTTCTCGCGCGCCTGGAGGCAGCCCCGGCCATCCACGTGCGCGAGGTCGACCCCGAGGAGCGCGGGATCCACTTCGCCGCGCGTCCGGTGACGGGCTACGCCGGCGACCTGCGGCGCCTCGGCGCGGACCTCCGCCGCGCGGGCGGCACCACCGTGCTCTTCCTCGGAAACACCGGGCGGGCGGACCGTCTGGAAGACGTGCTCCGCGAAGGCGGCCTCGCGGTCGGCGAAGGGACGCGCGTCCTCACCCGCGTGGGCTCCCTCTCCCGCGGCTTCGAGCTGCCGGGGAGCGGCCTCACCGTGCTCGCCGACGGCGACGTCTTCCCCGAGGAGGTGCATCTCCACCTGCGGGGCCCTCGCGGCCGGGCCCGCAGCTTTCTCTCGGACTTCCGCGACCTCAAGGTCGGCGACCTCGTGGTCCACCAGGACCACGGTGTGGGTCGCTTCCTCGGCCTGGAAACCATCGCGGTCGGAGGGGCCGCCCATGAGTTCATGGTCCTCGCCTACCAGGGGGGCGACAAGCTCAAGGTCCCGGTGGAGGCTTTCGACCGGGTCCAGAAGTACGCGAGCGTCGAGGGGAACCGGCCGGCCATCGACAAGCTGGGCAGCGGCACCTGGGAGAAGGTCAAGAAGCGCGTCCGGAAGGCCATGCGCGACATGGCGGTGGAGCTGCTCCAGCTCTACGCCGAGCGCAAGGCGCGCCCCGGCCACGCTTTCGCCGGGGAGAGCCCGTGGCAGCGGGAGTTCGAGGAGGCCTTCGAGTACGAGGAGACCCCCGACCAGGCGGCGGCCATCGCCGACGTGGCCGCGGACATGGCGGACGCCACCCCCATGGACCGCCTGGTGTGCGGCGACGTGGGCTACGGCAAGACCGAGGTGGCCATGCGCGCGGCCATGCGCGCGGTGCTCGACGGCAAGCAGGTGGCCCTCCTCACTCCCACCACCATCCTGGCCTTCCAGCACTGGAAGACGTTCCGTAAGCGCTTTGCGCCGTTCCCGGTCACGGTGGACATGGTCTCGCGATTCCGGACCGCGAAGGAGATCAAGACCGTCCTCCAGGGGACGGGCGAGGGGCGGATCGACGTCCTGCTCGGCACCCACCGCCTGCTCTCGAAAGACGTGGTCTTCCGCGACCTCGGCCTCCTGGTGGTGGACGAGGAGCAGCGCTTCGGGGTGGCGGCCAAGGAGAAGCTGAAGCAGCTCAAGACCACCGTGGACTGCCTCACCCTCTCCGCCACCCCCATCCCGCGCACGCTGCAGATGGGCCTGGCCGGCATCCGCGACATGTCGGTCATCGAGACCCCGCCCAAGGACCGCCTGGCCATCCAGACCATGGTCGTCAAGTTCTCGACCGACGTGATCACGAGCGCGATCCGCCAGGAGCTGGCCCGGGACGGCCAGGTCTACTTCGTCCACAACCGCGTGGAGTCGATCTGCTCGCTGGCCTCCATGGTGCAGCGCCTGGTCCCCGAAGCGCGGGTCGCGGTGGCCCACGGCCAGATGCCGGAGGCGGCGCTCGAGAAGGTCATGCTCGCCTTCGTGGAGGGCCGGGCGGACGTGCTGGTGGCCACCACCATCATCGAGAACGGCCTCGACATCCCCCGCGCCAACACCATGGTCATCAACCGCGCGGACCGCTACGGCCTGGCCCAGCTCTACCAGCTCCGGGGCCGCGTCGGGCGCTCCGACCGGCGAGCCTTCGCCTATCTTCTCGTCCCTCCCGACACCGTGCTCTCCGAGGTCGCGCGGAAGCGCCTGGCCGCCATCCGCGAGTTCTCGGACCTGGGGGCGGGCTTCCGCATCGCGGCCCTGGACCTCGAGCTGCGGGGGGCGGGCAACCTGCTGGGGGGCGAGCAGAGCGGCCACATCCAGGCCGTCGGCCTGGACCTGTACGTCAAGCTCCTCGAGCAGACCATCCTGGAGCTGAAGGGCCAGGAGCCGCGGGACGGCCCGCGCGCGGCCCTTCACCTGCGCCTGGAGATGCGCATCCCCGAGGCGTACGTTCCCGAGGTCCACCAGCGCATGTCGCTCTACAAGCGCCTTTCCCAGGTGCGGGACGCCCGGGAGATCGATGCCCTGCGAGCGGAGATCCGCGACCGTTATGGAGCGCTGCCCCGCGAGGTCGACGGCCTGCTGCGCTACGCGGCCCTGCGCCTCCGGGCCGAGGCGCTGGGCGTGGCCCAGGTGGATCTGGTGGCGCGGACGCTCCATCTCCGACTGGCGCCCGAGACGCCGCTGCGGCCCGAGTCCCTGGCCACGCTCGTCCAAGCGCATCCGGTTCTCGCGCCCACGGTCCGGGGCCTGAAGGCCGCGCTCGGGGAAGGGCAGGACATCCTCGAGGGCCTGGCCGCCCTCTTCGGCCGCCTGGAAGCGACCCTGGCCCCGCATCCCCCCGGTCGCCCGGATCGCCTATGATCCGCGCGGGCTCCAAGCCCCCACCATCCGCAGGCGCTACACTCGTCGAAGCAGGGACAACCCCCGCCCAGACCACGAGGTGTCCGGTGAGAAGCGCTGCATTGGCGTTCGTGGCTACCCTGGCCTCGGTCCTGGGTTGTGTTGCTGGCCTCTCCGAGCCCGAGAGTGCCGCATGCGAGAAGAGCTTTAGCCTCAGGGTCGGTGAGTCCGCGCGGATCGAAGCAGAGGCGCTGCTCGTCGGGTTCGAGGACGTACCGGCCGACTCGCGCTGCCCAAAGGGCGAGCAGTGCATCAGGGAAGGGGATGCGACCGTTCGGGTGTGGCTGCAGAAGGCCTCCCGAACGAAGGAGACGCACGAACTCCATACCTCGTCGAAAGAACAGAGCGCGGTGAGCTACCTGAACTACGGAGTGCGTCTCCTACGTCTCGACCCCTATCCTGTCTCGGGCAGGACCATCGAGCAGGGGGATTACATGGCGACGCTCGAGGTGACCCGCGGATCATCCCCTCCGCCCGACACCCGCCAAGCAGGGCCACATACGCCTGCTGCTTCGGGGACCGAGTGATGCCGCACCAGCCCGACGGGCAAAAGAAAGAGGGGGACGCCCGCGCGGGCGCCCCCCAAGCCTCGGCGCCGGTCTCAGCCCCGGGTCGTCGCCGCGCCTAGCGGCAGGTGTAGACCATCAAGTCGTCGATGTACCAGCCGAATCGGCCGGTGCAACCGTCGTTGCCGATGTCGAACCGGAGCCTGACCTTGTCCTTGGCGTGCGCATACGGGGCCAGGTTGACGATCGAGCGTCCCCACGTGCCGTCGACCGCGCCGCCGTCGGTGCCCGAGAAGGCGGGCTCACCCGCGATCGGGTTGGTGTTGCCGTCGGCCGCGGTGAAGAGCGTCCTGTTGTAGACGTTGTAGACGAAGTCGCCCGGCTGGACCAACGCCCACGGCCCGCCGTTCACGCTGATCTTGAGGTTCCCACCGTCCCAACCCGGCTCCGTCGCCACCCAGTGATCGAAGGTGAGCATCGGGGCCGTGACGGAGGAGGGGATCTTGATCGTCGGGCTCTCGAGATGCAGGACTGCCGACTCGTCGCCGCCCGGCGCGCAGGTGCCGATGTCCGGGTCGGGGCCGAAGAAGGCCTTGCCCGGGCGGTCGTCCGGAAGACCGGAGACGACCTCCCACTCGCGCGGTGTGAAGTCGGCGGTGAGCGCGGTGTGGCTCACGGTCCAGCGGGCACCCGCGTCGTCGTCATCGTCCTCGTCCAGGTCATCGCCGTCGAAGTCGTCCTTGAAGATCTTCTTGACCTTCTCGCCCACCGCGCAGAGCGGCGGGGGGTTCTGCGCCAGCAGAGGCTGGAAGTTGCAGAAGGTGGGAGGCGTCCGTAACTCGACCGCGGCCGCGGCCTCCGCAACCTGGGCGCAGTCGGAAGCCGTCAAGACCTGGCCCGAGGGTGCCCCGGTGGTGAGGCTGGGCAGGTTCACGCCGATCAGGTCGGAACAGGACTGGTCGAGGGCGTCGGCGTGGTCGGCAAAGTCGCTGGCCGGCCCCTGGTAGACGCTCATGGCGCGGAAGTAGATGTGGGCCGCCTTCGTGAGTCCGATCCCGGTGACCGTGTGGCCGTTGTACGTGCCGCCGTCGACCACGAGGGCGTAGGCGTGGTTCGGCACCCCGGAGTTGTTGTGTACGCCGCCGCTGTCCCCCGTGCCGCACGAGTACAGCGGGTCGACCACCTTGCCCGGGTTGTTGTAGCAGGCGGGCGTCCACATGTCGCGGAGCGCGCCCGTGAGGCCGACCGCGGTGTCGTCCTCGCCCAGGAGCCAGCGCACGGAGTTGTCGGTGCCGAAGGCGCCGCGGGCCAGGGTGGCATTGACCGTGGTCGAGACGAGCTGGGTCTTGATCGCGGTGCCGTTGTTCTGGCTGACGGACAGCGCCGGGATGGTGATGGTCGGGTCGGCTCCGGCCATGTTGACGATCGTCGTCCCGCCCTGGTTGTTCCCCACGATGACGCCCACGGCCCCGTTGACCTGGGCGTTCTTCACCTTCACGGCGAACCCGCACGTACCGCGATCGACGAACGCGAACTTGCCGGCGATCGCGGCCGCGTTGGGCCAGGAGTTGGGGGCGCATACGAAGCTGGGACTGGCGCAGCAGCCGTCGTTGGTCACCCCGACGCCGTCGTCGGCCAGGATGACGTCGTTGGTGACCGTGAAGCTCTGGGGACCGAAGGCGGCCGTGCCCGCGCCCTTGACGCCCGCGATCGCGGGCGGGGTGTTGATCGTCACCGTGGGCGGCAGCGGAGTGAAGGTGGAGCAATTGCCGGCGGTGCGCGGGTTGTTGGGCGTGTCGCCGCCCCGACCGTTGATGCGGTCGACCGTCTCTCCGAAGATGTCCGAGTACGCCTCGTTTAGCGCCCCCGGCTGCCACTGGTAGATGAGGTTGTGGGTGTACTGCGTGTAGGCGTGGGTCCACTCGTGGCCCGTCACGTCGTCGGTCGTGAGTCCCGGGCAGAACGAGATGAAAACGCCGTTCCAGGACGCATTCGGGCAGGAGTAGCCGCGGTTGAAGATCGAGTCCATGGTCGCGCCGGCACCGTCGAAGGAGTCGCGGCCGAACGCGTTCGAGTAGAAATCGTAGGTTTCCTTCGAGGCCAGGATCATGTTGTCGGCCTCCGTCACGCCGGTCGGGAAGGACTGTCCCTCGACCCAGAACGGCGTGTCGGGGTACTCCGGCGGCGGGGCGGGCAGGCTCCGGCCGTCGTACGCCCGCCGGAAGAGCCCGTCGGGCGTCCCCGTGATCTGGTCGATGAACTTGCCCGTGTGGGCGTCAACGTAGACGAACTCGCGCACGCTGCCGCCGTCTGCGACCTCCACCTCCCACGCCAGGTGGTTCGGGCCGGGGACGCCCTTGGCCAGGCCCTCCCGGAAGACGAGCAGCGTCGTCCTTGCCGCCGAAAGCTGGCCCGCATTCCCGAGATCGCCGTCCACCTTCGCCACCGCCGCTCGACCCGCCTCCTCGGCAGAGCGCCTGGGGTTGGTGTCGACGGTGATCTGGGGGACGAACGTGCCGTTCACCGCCACCAGCTCGTCCGAAGCGTCGAAGTGGGACTTGAGCTCGCCGGCGAAGACCCGCATCCCGTGGTAGAGCTGATGGTAGGTGATGTGTGTCCCGCCCTGGGGATCCCTCGCAACTCGGACTGCCTTCAACTCCGCGTCCACGTTGGTGATGCCGAAGATGCTGCCGTAGGCCTGGAAGAACTCGGCCGACCGGCTCTGCGTGGCTTCGACGGTCGCCGCGCGCGCGGCCTGCTTCAGGAGGCCGAGCCTCTTGCCGGGCGCCCTCCCGACGAAGCGCACGGCGCCCGTGGCATCGTGGAGGCTAACCTGGGCGTCGCCCCCGGTCTCCGAGACGAGGCGTGCAATGCCGGCGGGATCGAGGGGCTCTGGCTTGCCTTTGGCACGCCCTTGGGCTTGGGCCTGAGGTGACAGGCCAATCGATAGGACGACCAGAGGTACGAGCCGGGTCGTTCGAGTCATTCAATGCTCCTCGTGCGGCACGAATGCCGCCGGAAAACAAGATCACCGTACGCAACCGAGAGCTGGGCTTTGGGGGACTCGTCGGGAGTCTAAGACCGGCCTGGAGTCGAGTCAAGGGATTTCGACCTCGGGTTCGCGGACCCGATCTCGCAGGACGGTCGGCCAGCGCCGGTCGTGCCAGGCCGCCTCGATCAGCATGCGCTTGCCCCACATCCCCCCGGCCGCCCGGATCGCCTATAATCCGCGCGGGCTCCGCGCCCCCACCATGCCGGTCCCGAAGCTCCTCCCTCCGTTCCTAGCCGCGCTGGCCGCGGCGTCCTGTCGCGGGGGACGCCCGCCCGATCCCGTCATTCTCGAGCTCGACCAGCAGCTCGTGAGGCGCAGCGACTTCGACCGCCACCTCGCCGAGGTGGAGGCCCGCGGCGGGGTCCCCCTCTCGCCGGAGGTGCGCCGCGGCCTTCTCGACGCGTTCCTGGAGGAGCGCGCGCTCGTCATCGAGGCCCGGGGGCGGGGCCTGCTGGGGGAAGGGGCGGGCCGGGAGGACGAGCAGAAGGCGGTGGCCGCGCTCTTGTCCCAGGCGGTGGCCCCGCTGGAGATCACGGACCAGGAGGTGGCGGCCTATTACCGCGACCACGCGGCCGAGATGGCGGTCCCCGAGACCGTGACCCTGCGCCAGATCCTGGTCCCGACCTTGAACGAGGCGCGTGAGGTGCGGCGCCGGCTGGCCCGGAGCCCGCGGGATTTCGAGAACATCGCCCGGCAGGCGTCGAAGGCGCCGGAGGCGGGAAACGGCGGGCTCATGGGGACGTTCGCCCGAGGCCAGCTTCCCGCCGAGCTGGAAGCCGCCGCGTTCGCCCTCCCGGCGGGCGGCACGAGCGACATCGTGGAGACCAGCCTCGGGTATCATGTCCTGAGGGTGGAGGCCCGGCAGGAAGGCCGCGGCTCGACCCTTCAGGAAGCCCAGGGGCGCATTCGCGGCCTTCTGACCCGTGAGAAATCGGACCGGAGCGTGCGCCAGTTCGTGGCCGACCTCCTGGCCCGGGCCAAGGTGAACCATGCTGCAGCGACACGGCTTTCTCCTTCCTAGCCTCCTCTTCCTTTCGGGGGCACCCCTCTCGGCCGAGATCCTCGAGCGCATCATCGTCAAGGTGAACGGCGAGATCCTCACCCAGACCGAGTTCCAGGCCCGTCAGCTCGCGGCCGCCCAGGCCGCGCGGGTAGAGCCCGACCGGGTCGGGCAGTTCCTGCGCGAGAACAACGCCAAGATCCTGCAGGAGGCGATCGACGACATCCTGCTCGTGCAGCGGGCGGAGGACGCGGGCCTGCGCCTGCCCCCCCATTACATCGACGACGTGATCGACGGGATCAAGAAGGACAACAAGATCGAGAGCGAGGCCCAGTTCCAGGAGCAGCTCGCCCGGGAAGGGATGACCCTCGAGGACCTGAAACGCAACATCGAGCGCTCCATCGTGCGGCGCCAGATCCTGAGCCGGGACGTCGAGGGCAAGATCACGGTCAGCGAGAGCGAGGCCCGGGCCGACTACGACCGGAAGATCGCGGACTATACCAAGCCGCCCACCGTCTCCCTGCTCGAGATCCTCGTGAAGGACGAGGGCGCCGACCCCCTCGCCCGGGCCCGGGAGATCCTGGCTCGCGCCCGCGGGGGCGAGGACTTCGCGAGCCTGGCCCGCATGTACTCCGCCTCCCCCACAAAGTCCACGGGGGGCGACCTCGGCCGGCTGGCCCACGGCGACCTCAACCCCGAGCTCGAGAAGATCGCCTTCGCCCTCCCGGTGGGCGCCATCTCCGACCCCATCCCCTCCGGAGGGGGCTACCGCATCCTGAAGGTGACCGAGAAGACCGAGGGGAGCGTGGTTCCCTTCGACCAGGCCAAGGAAGCGATCAAGCAGCGCGTGATGCACGAGCGCTGGGCCAAGGAGTACGACGTCTACATCCAGGATCTCCGGAAGAAGGCGATCGTGGACCTGCGGGTGCGCGAGGTCCCGCTCCAGCTCACCGGGCCCGTCCCCTCTCCTCCCGAGGGCGGGAGCCTGCTCGACAAGGTCCCCGACGCGCCCGCGCCCGGCGCGGAGCCCGCGGGGGCGGCCGCCGCGGTGGGTCCCGCGGCCCCTCCGGTGGACCCCGACGCGGAGATCATTACCAGCGGACCGGCCCAGCCCGAGCGCGTGGCGCCGCCCGCGGCCCCCGCCCGCCCCGGCGAGCCGGAGAAGGACGAGAAGAAGACCCCGCCCCCGCCGCAGTGAGGGACGGGTTCTTCGCGCGCGTCTACGCCGCGGTCCGGCGGATCCCCCGGGGCCGGGTGGCCACCTACGGGCAGGTCGCGCTCCTGCTGGGCGTCCCACGCGGGGCGCGGGCGGTGGGCTGGGCGCTGCGCGCCCTCCGCGGGCGGTCCGCTTCCACCGTGCCCTGGCAGCGCGTGGTGGGCGCGGGCGGCTGCATCTCGCTCCGGGGTGGATGCGGCCCGTTTGTGCAGAGGAAGCGGCTGGAAGGGGAAGGCGTGCGCTTCGTCGGCGGAAGGATCGACCTTGGCCGGTATGGCCTGCAGCAGGGCCGCCCTCCACGGCGACCAAGACAAAGGCGCTAGCGGTCTGCAAACCAGCAGGACTCGAGTTCGCAGGTAGATACAATTGGCCAGTTGTGGACATTATGTGTTGGGCGGACCTTAGAGGAAGCGCGAAGCGAAACGCCGGCGGATGCGGAGGGAAGAATGCCGAAACCGAGCCCCAAAGCCGGTAGCCTGACGGCCGACGTCTTTCGAGCGGCGCTGGCCGGTGAACTCGATGGAGCGAGTCGAGCCGGCCAAGCCTCACTCCGGATGCGAGCAGGTGATCTCCATGGCGTGGTCGGCGGGTATCCTGGGCCGAACAACCGGATGCCGCTGTGCTGCGAGGTGATGAAGAAAGCAATGGCAACAGGTGACAAGGTCGTGGAGAGCCCGCCCAGCGGCCAAGGAGCTAGCCTCACGATCGAATACGGGCTCCCGCGGCGCTGACCTGACACGCTTAGCCGTCCCTTGATCTTGATGATGAGGAGGCGCGCGGGGCCGCCCAACAATGAGATGAACCTGACGAAGCCGGCGCAAGCGATGGAGCTTCGCAGGTTATCTCAGTGTTCGACAGACAGGATAGGAGCGAGCGGAACGGCGTGAGGCGCTTAGCTCAGTGGCTCTCCACCGGCCCCGAAGTTCCGGCGACACCCTGGGGTGTCGTGGCGTGGTGGGAACTTCGGCGGATCCCCTTCAATGTGATCGTGGGTGCCTACGGCGTGGTGGCCATACTCGTGTTCTTCTGGGCCATCGGGACTAGCGGGCACCTGGAGCCGGGAGAAGACGCCGTCGAGCCAATCGCGCTGCTCGCCGCTCCGTTTGTGATCAATGCCCTCTACACCTTGGGGTGGCTCTTGGAAGTGCCTGTGCGCCTAGCGAAGCCTTCCCTCTCCCGGCAGTTCGGGGTGCGCCTGTTGGGTCTGGGACTAGTCTTCGGACTCGGACTGATCACGCTGCCAGCGGGGATATGGCTTGGCGTGCGCGCCCTCCAGGTGCTGGGCATGGTGAAATGAATGCTCGACGCCTCTCCTCGGGGCGAGCGAGCTGTCGAACAACGAGATGAACCTGACGAAGCCGGCGCAAGCGACGGAGCTTCGCAGGTTATCTCAGTGTTCGGCGGACTTGTGAGGGAACCACGTGTGGCTCGGTGGGGCTTGGCACCTCGGCGAGGCGGCTGTGCCCTCCTGGTACTCCTGACCATGGGGGACTCGGCACCGCCGGTCGAGGCTGGGCAGCGTGGTGGCCGAGACGCAGCGGTCCTTACCCTTGTCGCGGGCGAGGCTGCGAAGCAACCGGGCGCGTGTGTGACCCTACAACTGCAAGAAGAGCGTCCTGACCTGGAAGCTGAGGTGATCCGCCGCCTCCACACTCAGGGCATCACGTTGTCCTCGCCCGAACAGTGTACTGGGGCTGCGGCTGTGGTCGTCCGCAACGTCAACTGGCAGGGGCGGACAGCTTCTGTAGGCGTATCACGATGGCCTTGCGTCGGATCCTACACACTGAAGCGCCGCCTCGGCATCTTCAGTTGGAGAGTCGTTCGCAGAGTCGAGCTATGCGAGTGACGACAGAACGACTGAGTCGTCGGTCAGCCGCCGAACAACCGGATGAAGCTGACGGCGCCTCGCGGCGCCGCCGGGGTAGGATTTGAGGCGTCGCCGCGTGCGCATTCGCGCACCGGCGCCGCAGCTTATCCGAGTGTTATGCCGACCTGATGGGGATCGTGCGGAGAAGCGCGCGGGGTGGCTGACGTGAAGGCTTGGAGACTGTTCCTTGCATGCGCTGCTGCGGGGTGGCTCCTCTGGATGGGCGGTGACTCTCCACCAGGGCGACACGAACCGTGGGATGCTGAGAACCAACTGCCCTACCTGTTGGCGCAAGGGCTTCTGGGGTTCGTTTTCGGTGCGGTTGAGCCAAGGTGCTTCTGGCGCTGGCCTCTTGGCGTTTATGTGGGACAGGCGGTTGGCCTTGTTCACTCGGGGCTGTCTGGTCCTGACGGGACGCTGAGCCCGCTGCTTCCGCTGGGCATGATGTTCTTGCTTCCGTACACAGTGCCGGCGTGCGCGGGGGCTGCGGTCGGTGCGGCATACGCCAAATCCCGCACAGGTGGTCCCAGACACGACGGTCAGTCCTGAGGCACGCGTGCCGAGAATCCTGGGTCGGGCGGCATAACAACGCGTTGGAGGAAGCGACCTGGCAAGGTCGTCGTGACAAGCGGGGGAGGATCCCGCCGGGGTAGCGGCTAGCCACCGGCCCCGTATCGAGTCTTGCAGCGCGGACGGCAACGGCCGCGTTGATGCGTAGATACGAAAGCGAG
>WNGA01000169.1_pt1 | contig 141846 bp, 139 predicted proteins | sample 5400061 | NCBI WGS metagenome assembly WNGA01 (sample SAMN13153366, study PRJNA577476) | soil metagenome | isolation source: 100 cm soil or saprolite under grassland replicate 2 | place: USA:California | collected 2016-06-15 | reverse complement strand
GGATCAGCTCGATCGTCATCTCGACGTTGTCTCCCGGCATCACCATCTCCGTGCCCTCGGGGAGGTTCGCCACCCCGGTGACGTCGGTGGTCCGGAAGTAGAACTGCGGTCGGTATCCGGAGAAGAACGGCGTGTGGCGGCCGCCCTCCTCCTTCTTGAGGCAGTAGACCTCGGACTTGAACTTCGTGTGCGGGGTGATCGAACCGGGCTTGCACAGCACCTGGCCACGCTCGATGTCCTCGCGCTTCGTTCCGCGGAGCAGACAGCCGACGTTGTCGCCGGCCTGGCCCTGATCGAGGATCTTGCGAAACATCTCCACCCCGGTGACCACCGTCTTCGTGGTCGGCTTGATGCCGACGATCTCCACCTCGTCGCCTGTGTTGACGATGCCCTGCTCGATCCTCCCGGTGGCGACCGTGCCGCGTCCGGTGATCGAGAAGATGTCCTCCACCGGCATCTGGAACGGCTTGTCGAGGTCGCGCTCGGGCTCCGGGATGTAGCTGTCGAGCGTGTCGGCGAGCTCGAGGATCGCCTTCTGGGCCTCCTCGTCGCCCTCCAGCGCCTTCAGCGCCGAGCCCTTGATAACCGGCGTCTCGTCCCCCGGGAACTCGTACTCCTTGAGCAGGTCGCGCACCTCCTCCTCGACCAACTCGAGGATCTCGGGGTCATCGACCATGTCGACCTTGTTGAGGAAGACGACGACGTAGGGAACGTTCACCTGGCGGGCGAGCAGGATGTGCTCCCGGGTCTGCGGCATCGGGCCATCGTCCGCGCCGACGACCAGGATCGCACCGTCCATCTGCGCCGCGCCCGTGATCATGTTCTTGACGTAGTCCTGGTGCCCCGGGCAGTCAACGTGGGCGTAGAGGTCGCGATCGTGATCCCGCGCTCCTTTTCCTCCGGAGCGTTGTCGATCGATTCGAACGAACGCTCCTCCGTGTCCGCGTCCTTCTCCGCGAGCACCTTCGTGATCGCCGCGGTCAGCGTCGTCTTGCCGTGGTCGATGTGACCGATCGTGCCGACGTTGACGTGAGGCTTATCGCGCTCGAACTTCTCCTTTGACATCTCGCTCCTTTGGTGGTGAACAGGGGGCGAACCCTGCAAATATAGGCAAACTACGCCGCAGCCACGGGCTCAGGGGACCGGTGCTCGACGATCTGCTCCGCGATGCTCGGCGGAACCTCCTCGTAACGCTCGAACTGCATCGTGTAGGTAGCGCGTCCCTGCGTCGAGGAGCGCAGGTCGGTTGCGTACCCGAACATCTCGCCCAGCGGCACGAACGCCTGGATCGCGACCGCGTTGCCGCGCGGCTCCTGGCCCTGGACCTTGCCGCGGCGGCGGGAGAGGTCGCCGATCACGTCCCCGAGGAACTCCTCCGGCGTGACGACCTCCACGGCCATCACGGGCTCGAGCAGCACCGGGTCGGCGCGCCGAGCGGCCGCCTGGACGGCCATCGAGCCGGCGATCTTGAAGGCCATCTCGGAGGAGTCGACGTCGTGATAGGAGCCGTCGACCAGTTCCACCCGCACGTCGACCATCGGATAGCCGGCGCGGACGCCGCTGCCGAGCGCCTCCTCGATCCCCTGCTCCACGGCGGGGATGAACTCGCTTGGAATCGAACCGCCGCGGATCTTGTTGACGAAGTCGAAGCCCTCCTCCGGGGCCGGCTCCAGGTTGATCACGACGTGGCCGTACTGACCGCGGCCGCCTGTCTGGCGGACGAAGCGCCCCTCGACCTTCTCGACGCGGCGGTTGATGGTCTCTCTGTATGCGACCTGCGGCCGGCCGACGTTGGCGTCGACGCTGAACTCGCGCAGCAGGCGGTCGACGATCACCTCGAGGTGGAGCTCGCCCATGCCGTGGATGAGGGTCTGGCCCGTCTCCTCGTCGGACTGCACCTGGAAGGTCGGATCCTCCTCGGCGAGCCGTGTGAGGCTCGCCGAGAGCTTCTCCTGGTCGGCCTTGGTCTTCGGCTCGATGGCCACCGCGATGACCGGCGCCGGGAACTCGATCGTCTCGAGCACGATCGGCTCGTCCGGGGCGCAGAGGGTGTCGCCGGTGGTGGTCTGCTTGAGCCCGACGCCCGCGCAGATGTCGCCCGCGAAGCACTCCTCGATCTCCTCGCGGTGGTTCGCGTGCATCATCAGGAGCCGCCCGATCCGCTCCGTGCGGCCGTTGGAGGCGTTCAGCACCCGGCTGCCGGCGCTGAGCTTGCCCGAGTAGACGCGGAAGTAGGTGAGCTTGCCGACGTAGGGGTCCGCCATCACCTTGAAGGCGAGGGCCGCGAAGGGGGCGTCCTCGTCGGCGGGGCGCTCGGCCTCCCTGCCCTGGCCGTCCTCCCCCTTGCGGGGCGGCTCGATGCCGACCATGGGCGGCACCTCGCGCGGCGACGGCAGGAGCTCGACGATCGCGTCCAGCAGGGGCTGGACGCCCTTGTTCTTGAACGAGGATCCGCAGAGGACCGGCGTCACCTTGATGTCGATCGTGGCTCTGTGCAGGGACTTCGCGATCCGCTCGTGCGGGATCTCCTCGTCGCCCAGATATGCCTCCAGGAGCTCGTCGTCGTAGTCGGCACAGGCCTCGATCAGGTGGGTGCGCGCCTCGTGGGCACGCTCGGCCAGCTCGGCGGGGATGTCCTTGTATTCGAACTCGGTGCCGAGCTCGTCGGTCCAGACGAGGGCCTTGTCCTCGATCAGGTCGACGACGCCCGCAAATTCGGCCTCCTCCCCAACGGGGAGCTGGATCGGCAGCGGATTGGCGCCGAGGCGCTCGCGCATGGTCACAACGGCGCGGTCGAAGTCGGCTCCCGTGCGATCCATCTTGTTGACGTAAGCGATCCGGGGCACCTTGTACTTGTCGGCCTGGCGCCACACGGTCTCGGACTGTGGCTCGACGCCGGCGACCGAGTCGAAGATCGCGATCGCGCCGTCAAGGACGCGGAGCGAGCGCTCGACCTCCACGGTGAAGTCGACATGCCCGGGCGTATCGATGATGTTGATGCGGTGACCCTTCCAATCGCACGCGGTCGCCGCGGAGGTGATCGTGATCCCGCGCTCCTGCTCCTGCTCCATCCAGTCCATGACGGCAGCGCCCTCGTGGACCTCGCCCATCTTGTGCGTGCGGCCGGTGTAGAACAGGATGCGCTCGGTCGTCGTCGTCTTGCCGGCGTCGATGTGGGCCATGATCCCGATGTTGCGGGTTTTGTCGAGCGGAAACGTGCGTGCCATTTGTGCGTAAAGTGTCGTTAATTGCTGTAGGTGGACCGGCGCCGCGGCGCCGCTTTGGAGGAGACGTATCTGAGTCGGTATTCGCCCACAAAAAAGGCCCGCACGGGCCTTGGCGCGAGTGCCGAGTCAACCCGAAACGCCTATATCGTGCGGCTCTCCATGGAATGGATTCCAACCCGGGCGCAGCGGTGCGCTTACGCACGAGCGACGGCTGAATATAGCAGAGGCCAGAGGGGTCTCCGGGCGCCTGCATGAGGCCCGTGCGCCCCAAACCGGGCCGGGCGCCCGCAGCCTCGCGCCGGCCCCACCCCCGGCGGCCGCGGCGGGCACCCGCGGCGCCCCGGACCCTCGCCAAGAGCGCCCTCTCGGCGCTCGTCGACCTCGCCGGGATAGCGCGCGAGATGCTGGCCTGGCCGACGCGCCTGTGGCTCGGCACGGCCGAGGTCGTTGGCGAGGTCGTCCTCACCGGATGGCGATCGGTGGCGGCCCCGCTGCTTCGGCTCCTCCTGCGGGGCCTGGGAGCCGCGCTGCGGTTCGGTCAGCGGGAGGTGACACCGGTTCGCGGCCTCGCGGTCGTGGCGCTGGCAGCGACGATCGGCCTCGGCGCGTCCCAGTTCGCCGACTACCGGGCCGTGGAGGTCGGCGCGCCGGAGTATCGGGGCGTGCAGGACGTGGCGCCCGCGCCGCAGGTCGACCACAGGACAGCCCGCTCCGCCCACGGGATCTCGGTGTTCGCGATCGCCGTCGCGTCGCTGTTCTGCACGGCCTTCGCGGTCGGGCCCAACTGGCGCCTTGCCCGGATGCTCGTGCCTCTTGGAGTCGGCGCGGTCGCGATCACCCTGCTCGTCGACATGCATCAGGGCCTCGCGGAGGGCAATACGGGGGTCGCCTACCAGGGCGTCAACGCCGTCCTGCTCGGCGGTTTTTGGGCACAGCTCTTCTCGGCGGCCACGCTCGCCGTCGTCGGCCCCCTGCTCGCAGCTCAACTTCGCGGCACGCGCGAGCGGCGGCGCGCGCGCCCGCCGTCGCGGACGGGAGCGAGCCGTGGCTCGAGTCGGAGCCTCGCGCGCCGGGCCGGGAGCTCGGGCGTGGAGGGCGCAGCGCCGTGAGCCCCGACCGGGGCAAGACCACGGCACGCCTGCGGCGCCCTGAGCGTCTGCTTCCATTCGCGTGCTTCGCGGGCGCCGCGGTGCTGTTCGCATCGGAGTTCATGACCACCTTCGAGCTCACTCCACCGGGCGGCGAGGGGTTGTGCGACCTCCAGGCTTCCGGACGCCACCATTTCGCACTCGGGATCCTGGCCGCATTCGCCGTCGTCGCCGTGATCGTCGCCGTGGTCTGGGCATCGAAGCCCGCCGCGATGTCGGTGGGAATCGCCGGAGTGCTGGCCCTGCTCCTGTTCCTCATCATCGACCTCCCCGACGCCAACAACGTCGGCACGCTCGCCGGCTGCTCCGCGACCACCACGGGCTCCTTCTTCGACGCCAAGGCCCTGCCGCAGGCGGGCTTCTGGCTCGAGATGGTGGGAACGCTGGCGCTGGCGCTCAGCGGCCTGGCGCTTGCGACCCTCAGCCCCGAGCAGCTCGAGACCATGCGCCCGCGCTGGCTTGGCCGCCGCCGCAGTCCCCCACAGGCGAAGCCCGCGGTGATCGACCGCGCCGCGGAACTGGAGGAGGCCCCGACCGGTCAGGCCGCGTCAGACGCGTCTAGCGAGGACGCGAGGCGCCGAAAGGCGAGCATGGCGAGACGGCGCAGCCAGCTCTAGGCGGCGAAAAGCGAGCCAGCAGGAGCTTTCTAGCCAGGATGCCAGGCGGCGAAAGGCGAGCATGGCGAGGACGCAGGCCGAGCGGCGAAGCGAGCGTAGTTGAAACCTACGTGAGCGAGACGCGAGGGCGAGGACATAGCCAAGCGAAGCCTTGCAGGCGCCTGGCGCCTGGCTACCAGCGGTAGTGGGCGAAGGCCTTATTGGCCTGCGCCATCCGGTAGATGTCGTCCTTGCGCTTCCAGGCGCCGCCCTGCTGCTGGATCGCGTCGAGCGTCTCGTTGGCCAGGCGCTCCGCCATCGCCTTCTCGCGCCGCCCGCGGGCGAACTGGACGAGCCAGCGGACGGCGAGAGTCCGGGCCCGGCGGGCCCCCACCTCGACCGGCACCTGGTACGTAGCGCCGCCAACCCGGCGGGAGCGGACCTCGAGCACGGGCGTGAGCTCCTTGATCGCCTCGTCGAGCACTTCTACGGGCGGGCGGCTGGCGCGCTCGCCGACGATCGCCAGCGCGTCGTACACGATCCCCTCGGCAATCGACTTCTTCCCGTCGACCATTACCTTGTTGACGACCTGCTGCACCAAGCGGCTGTGGTGCATGGCATCAGGCTCGACCGGGCGGATGGGGGCGCGGGCGCGGCGCGGCACTAGCGGTCGCTCCTTCTGAGTGGCGCTGGGACGGTAGGCGCGAGCACTGCTAGCGCTTCACTCCGTACTGGGAGCGAGACTGCTTGCGGTCCGAGACGCCCGAGGCATCGAGCGTGCCACGCACGACCTTGTAGCGGACTCCCGGCAGATCCTTGACCCTGCCACCGCGGATGAGGACGACGGAGTGCTCCTGAAGGTTGTGTCCCTCGCCCGGGATGTAGCAGGTGACCTCCATCCCGTTGGTGAGCCGCACACGAGCGACCTTGCGAAGCGCGGAGTTCGGCTTCTTCGGGGTGGCCGTGTAGACGCGCGTGCAGACGCCCCGGCGCTGCGGAGCAGCGATGCGGCGCTTGCGGCCCTGGCCGGACTTGAGTCCGGGGGTCGTGACCTTCTTCATCGGCCGCTTGCGAGCCTTCCGGATCAGCTGAGAGGTCGTCGGCACGGCGGCGAATGGTACAGGCCCCCACTCGCTACGCTGATCGCGTGGACAGCGAGCGGCCCGTACTTGCCCTCGACGTCGACGGCGTGATCAGCCTGTTCGGCTTCGAGGGGCCGACCGACCAGGTTCCCGGCCGCTTTCACCTGATCGACGGGATGGCCCACTGCATACCGGAGGGCGTCGCCGGGATGCTCCGCCGCCTCGCCGGCGAGTACGAGATCGTCTGGGCCACGGGCTGGGAGGACAGGGCCAACGACCGCCTACCGGCGATCCTCGAGCTCCCCGGAGACCTTCCCTTCCTGACCTTCGACGGCAACGCCCGCTTCGGCACCGCCCACTGGAAGGTGGAGGCGATCGATCGCTATGCCGGCGATCGCCCCCTCGCCTGGGTGGACGACTGTCTGGATGAGTCCTGCCACGCCTGGGCCGAGGAGCGGTCTGCTCCCACGCTTTTGGTGTCGACGGACCCAGCCGTCGGGCTGACGGAGGAGCACGTCGACGCGTTGCTTGGTTGGGTGAGAGCCGGGTACACTCGCGCCTGAGGGTATGGAGGGGTTCTGGCCCATCTTCTTCCTGGCGGTGATCCTGAAGATCCCCGTCGCGTGCCTGCTCTACCTGGTGTGGTGGGCGATCCACCAAACGCCCGAGGTCGAGGAGGCGCCGCCGGAGAGCGATGACCGCGATTCGCTGCACCGTCGCCGTGCGCCGCGGCGTCCGCAGGGACCGCGCCGCGGCCCCCACGCGCCGGATGCCCTGCCGCTGCCCGATTGCCCGCCCGGCGGTCGCTTCCGGGTGCTGACCCCGCCCGTTCCCGCCCGCGCCGCCACTGCCCACGCACGCGGCTCCGCGGAGCCGGCTCGCGAGCCGGCGTAGCCGCGCCGCGAGCCGCGCGGGCGTGCGCGTCTATCGGCGCTTCCAGGCGGATCGTGTCCCCGATGCGCGCGAAACCGCGCGCGTTTTGGGGCAAGTAGGGCAGCCCCGCCGAGCCAAGCTAAGCATCGCTGCTCCCTACTTGCCCAGCCCGGTGGGCGCCGCTCCCGGTCGGCGGGTCGGCCGGCCTACATGGGCGGCGCCTAGATCCGCGTGCTACTCGGAGTCGCCGTCGGAGGTCTCGATCTCCTGGGCGAGCTCCTCGAGCTCCTCGGCGAAGGAGGGGCCGAAGCCCTCGAGCTCGGTGACCTCGTCGCCGTCCTCGGCGAGGCCGAGCTCGGCGGCCAGCTCCTCCTCGTCCAGGAGGTCTTCCTCGGGTCGCTGAGCGGGCTCGACCGGCTCGATCTCCAGCGCCCTGTAGTGCTTGAGGCCGGTGGCGGCCGGGATCAGCTTGCCGATGATGACGTTCTCCTTCAGGCCGACGAGGCGGTCGCGCTTGCCCTCGAGCGCGGCGTCGGTGAGCACCTTGGTCGTCTCCTGGAAGGAGGCGGCCGAGAGGAACGACTCCGTGGCGAGCGAGGCCTTGGTGATCCCGAGGATGACCTCCTCGGCCTTGGCCGCCGTGCCACTGTCGTCCTTCACCTGCTTGTTGATCCTCTTCAGCCTGTGGCGATCCTCGAGCGCGCCCGGGAGCAGAGTGGTCGAGCCCTTCGACTCGATCCGCACCTTCTTCATCATCTGGCGGATGATCAGCTCGATGTGCTTGTCGTTGATGTCGACGCCCTGCGCCTTGTAGACCCGCTGGACCTCGGCGACGAGGTAGAGCTCCGTCTCCGTGCGGCCGCGAATCTCCAGCAGCTCGGCGGGATAGAGGGAGCCCTCATTCAGCTGCGTGCCGGCCTCGATCCGCTCGCCGTGCTTGACGTTGAGGCGGGTGCGCGCGGGGAACGTGTAGGACTCGTCCTCGCCCTTGGCGTCGGTGACGATCACCTTGATCGCCTTGTCGGTCTCCTCGACCGCGATCTTGCCGGCGGCCTTCGCCATCTGCGCCAGCCCCTTCGGCTTGCGCGCCTCGAACAGCTCGACGACGCGCGGCAGGCCCTGCGTGATGTCGTGACCGGCGACGCCGCCGGTGTGGAACGTGCGCATGGTCAGCTGCGTTCCCGGCTCGCCGATTGACTGCGCGGCGATGATCCCCACCGCGTCGCCCAGCTCCACGATCGTGCTGGTCGCCATCGCGCGCCCGTAGCAGGCGCGGCACACGCCGGATTCGAGCTCGCACTTCAGCACCGAGCGAACCGGCACGATGACTTCCTCGTCCCCGTAGGCTTCGGCGGTCGCCTCGATCTCGGGAAGGTCGATCTCCTGGCCGCGCTTGAGGAGCTCGCGGCCGCGCTTGGTGGCGAACTTCTTGGCCGCCACGCGCCCGATCAGGTTGAGGTTCAGCTCGCCCTCCTCGTTGCGGAGGGGCATCTCGATGAACTCCTTCGTCTTGCAGTCCTCGGAGCGCACGATCACGTCCTGGGCCACGTCGACCAGGCGACGCGTGAGGTAGCCGGAGTCGGCCGTGCGCAGCGCTGTGTCGGCGAGGCCCTTGCGGGCGCCGTGCGTCGAGATGAAGTACTCCAGCACCGAGAGGCCCTCCATGAAGTTGGCCTTGATCGGCCGCTCGATGATCTCGCCCTTCGGATTGGCCATCAGGCCGCGCATTCCGGCGAGCTGGCGGATCTGCTTGAACGACCCGCGCGCGCCCGAGTTGGCCATCATGTAGATCGGGTTGAGCTCGTGGAGGTTGTCCTCCATCGCCTGTGCGACCTCCTCGGTGGCCTTGTCCCAGCGCTCCGTCACCGCCTCCTTACGCTCCTCCGCGGTGATGTAGCCCTCCTCGTACTGGCCCTGGATCTCCTGGGCCTGCCCCTCGTAGCGATCGAGGATCTCCTCCTTGTTGGGCGGCGAGACGATGTCGTTCTTCGAGATCGTGATCCCGGCCTGGGTCGCGTAGTGGAAGCCCAGGTCCTTGAAGGCGTCCAGCACCTGCGCGATCGCCGCGGCCCCGTAGCCCTCCACGAGATCGGAGACCATCGTGTTGACGTCGCCCTTCTTCAGCGTGTGGTTGACGAACTCGTACTTCTCGGGGTCGTATTCGTCGCCGAGCGTGTCCGACAGCCCGCGCTCGACCTTGTCGTTGAAGATGATCCGCCCCACGGTCGTCAGGAAGTGCTCGTGGCCGGCGCGCCGGTACTCGGCGTAATCGTGCAGGCCGACGAGGCCGTTCTCGTACGCCAGCTCGGCCTCCTGCGCCGTCCGGAACGGATGCGGGGCCTCCTTCAGCTTGGTCGGGTCGATCGCCGTCACATCCTTGTCCGCGTAGGTGAGGAAGTAGAGCCCGAGCACCATGTCCTGGGTGGGCGTCGCGAGCGGCGAGCCGTGCGCGGGCGAGAGGATGTTGTTCGAGGACAGCATCAGGATCCGCGCCTCGGCCTGAGCCTCCGCGCTCAACGGCACGTGGACGGCCATCTGGTCGCCGTCGAAGTCGGCGTTGAACGCGTGGCAGACCAGCGGGTGGATCTGGATCGCCTTGCCCTCCACCAGCACCGGCTCGAACGCCTGGATGCCGAGGCGGTGGAGGGTGGGCGCGCGGTTCAGGAGCACCGGGTGCTCGTGGATGACCTCCTCGAGCACGTCCCAGACCTCCGGGATCATCGAGTCGACCATCTTCTTGGCCGCCTTGATGTTCTGCACGGCCTTGCGCTCGACGAGGCGCGCCATGATGAACGGCTTGAAGAGCTCCAGGGCCATCAGCTTCGGCAGCCCGCACTGGTAGAGCTTCAGGCTCGGCCCGGAGACGATCACCGAGCGGCCGGAGTAGTCCACGCGCTTGCCGAGCAGGTTCTGGCGGAACCGCCCCTGCTTGCCCTTCAGCATGTCCGAGAGCGACTTCAGCGCCCGGTTGCCGGGGCCCGTGACCGGGCGCCCGCGGCGTCCGTTGTCGAACAGCGCGTCGACGGCCTCCTGAAGCATCCGCTTCTCGTTGTTGACGATGATCTCGGGCGCACCGAGGTCGAGCAGGCGCTTGAGGCGGTTGTTGCGGTTGATCACCCGGCGGTAGAGGTCGTTCAGGTCCGAGGTGGCGAAGCGACCGCCGTCGAGCTGCACCATCGGACGCAGCTCCGGCGGGATCACCGGCACGCAGTCGAGGACCATCCAGTCGGGCCGGTTGGTCGAGTTGAGGAACGCCGAGGCGACCTTGAGGCGCTTTACGGCGCGAGCCTGCTTCTGGCCCTTCGAGGTGTTGATGGTCTGCTCGAGCTCCTCGCACTCGGCCTCGAGGTCGACCTGCTCGAGCAGGTCGCGCACCGACTCGGCGCCCATGCCGCCTCGGAAGTACTCCCCCCAGCCGAACGGCGAGCCGAACCGGTCCTTGAGCTCGCGGAACACGGCCTCGTCGTTGATCACGTCCTTGACCTTCATCTCCTGGAAGGTCTTCCAGACCTCCTCCATCCGCTCGGCGGCGTCGTCGAGGTAGGCCTCCGTGTCGGCGATCTCCGCCTCCAGCGCCTTGCGCGTGTCCTTCAGCAGCTTCGTGCGCTCTGATTCGTCCAGCTTCTTCGGGTTGGACCCAAGCCCGTCGGCCCACAGCTCGTCCTCGTCGTCGAACTTGTCCTTGGTGCCCTCGCCCTCGATCCAGGCGATCCGGCGCCCGAGCGCCTCGTTCAGCTGCTGCGTGCGCTGCTCGCGCTCCGCCGCGTAGCCGTCGAGGACCTTCTTGACCTCCTTCTCGAGCTTCTTCAGGTCCTTGGCACGCGCCTCCTCGTCGATCGAGGTGATGAGCGAGGCCGCGAAGTAGAGGACCTTCTCGAGCTCCTTGGGAGCCATGTCGATGAGGTAGCCGATCCGGCTCGGCACGCCCTTGAAGAACCAGATGTGGGAGACGGGAGCGGCGAGGTCGACGTGGCCCATCCGCTCACGCCGCACCTTGGAGCGCGTGACCTCCACGCCGCAGCGCTCGCAGACGATGCCCTTGTAGCGGACCCGCTTGTACTTGCCGCAGTAGCACTCCCAGTCCTTCGTGGGACCGAAGATGCGCTCGCAGAACAGGCCGTCCTTCTCGGGCTTCAGCGTCCGGTAGTTGATCGTCTCCGGCTTCGTTACCTCGCCGTGGCTCCAGCTACGGATCTTCTTGGATGAGGCGAGGCCGATCTCAATTGCGTCGAAGTTGTTGATGTCCATTTAGTCCTTTACCGCTTAGTCCTCTACCGTCGCTTCTGAGCCCTTGCCGTCCGTGCTGCCGCCCTCGCCCTCCGCGACCACCTTTTCTGCGCGCTCGTCCGCGGCGCCCTTGCCGTCGGAGCCGCCGTCGGAACGCACGCCGGAGAGGTCGATCCCGAGCTCCTCGGCCGCTCGCAAAAGCTCGTCGTCCTCCTCGCCGAGGTCCACGGGGCCCTCCTCGGCGACGAGGTTGACATCGAGGCCGAGGCTTTGGATCTCCTTCAGGAGCACCTTGAACGACTCGGGCACCGACGGCTCGGCGATGTTCTCCGACTTGACGATCGACTCGTAGGCCTTCACGCGACCTACGGTGTCGTCGGACTTCACCGTGAGCATCTCCTGGAGCGTGTACGCGGCGCCGTATGCCTCCAGCGCCCACACCTCCATCTCGCCGAAGCGCTGCCCGCCGAACTGGGCCTTGCCGCCTAGCGGCTGCTGGGTGACGAGCGAGTACGGCCCCGTCGAGCGCGCGTGGATCTTGTCGTCGACCAGATGGAGGAGCTTCAGGATGTACATGTTCCCGACGGTCACCCGGCTCTCGTACGGCTCGCCGGTGCGTCCGTTCAGGAGCCTCGCGGTGCCGAACGCGCGCGTCCCCTTGCGGCGCCCCTTGTCCACGGCCAGGTCGATGTGGCGGTCGGCGTGCTCGTCGGACCAGCGCACCAGCGCCTCGTCGACGTCCTCGACGGTCGCCCCGTCGAACACGGGCGAGGCCACGTAGACGCGGCCGCCGTTTCGCTGCGCCTCGCGGTAGGCGGTGCTGCCGTCGTCGTACCAGCCGTTCGCGGCCGCCCAGCCGATGTGGGTCTCGAGGATCTGGCCGATGTTCATCCGGCTCGGCACGCCGAGCGGGTTGAGGATCACGTCCACCGGCGTGCCGTCCTCGAGAAACGGCATGTCCTCCTCGGGAACGATGCGGGAGATGACGCCCTTGTTTCCGTGGCGGCCCGCGAGCTTGTCGCCCTCGGCGATCTTGCGCTTCGTCGCCACGTAGACGCGAACCAGGTTGTTGACGCCGGGCGGCAGGTCGTCGCCGGCGTCGCGCTCGAACGTGAGCACGTCGATCACCACGCCGCCCTCGCCGTGCGGGACCTTGAGCGAGGTGTCGCGGACCTCCCGCGCCTTCTCCTTGAAGATCGCGCGGATCAGCTTCTCCTCGGCGGTCAGCTCGGTCTCGCCCTTCGGGGTGACCTTGCCCACCAGGAGATCGCCGGAGACGACCTCGGCGCCGATCCGGACGATGCCGCGCTCGTCGAGGTTGCGCAGGCTCTCCTCGGAACGGTTCGGTATGTCGCGCGTGATCTCCTCGTCGCCCAGCTTCGTCGTGCGGGCGTCGATCTCGTACTCCTCGATGTGGATCGAGGTGAGCTCGTCGTCCGTCACCAGGCGCTGCGAGATGATGATCGCGTCCTCGAAGTTGTAGCCCTCCCAGGACATGAAGGCGACCACCACGTTCTTGCCGAGCGCGATCTCGCCGCCGGCTGTCGAGGAGCCGTCCGCGAGCACGTCGCCGGACTTCACCTTGTCACCGACCGAGACGATCGGGCGCTGGTGGATGATCGTCCCCTGGTTGGAGCGCATGAACTTGAGCAGCTCGTAGTCGTCCTTCTTGGACCCGTGCGAGACGACGACGCGCTCGGCGTCGACGTGGCTCACCTCGCCGTCCGAGGTGGCCAGCACCACGTCGCCCGTGTCGATCGCCGCGCGCCGCTCCATCCCGGTGCCGACTAGCGGCGCCTCGGGCTTCAGGAGCGGCACGGCCTGGCGCTGCATGTTCGAGCCCATGAGGGCCCGGTTGGCATCGTCGTGCTCGAGGAAGGGGATGAGTGCCGTTGCCACGGACCAGATCTGGGTCGGCGAGACGTCCATCAGGTCGACCTGCTTCGGCGACACGGAGACGAGCTCGCCGTCGGCCGAGCGGCACAGGACCTGCGGCCCCTTCAGCCGCTTGGTCTTCGGGTCGATCTCGGCGTTGGCCTGCGCGATCGTCTGCTCCTCCTCCTGAGTGGCGTCCAGGTGGACGATCTTGTTCGTCACCACGCCGTCGCGGACCACGCGGTAGGGGGTTGTGACGAAGCCGTGCTCGGAGACCTGGGCGTAGGAGGACAGCGAGCCGATCAGGCCGATGTTCGGACCCTCCGGGGTCTCGATCGGGCACATGCGCCCGTAGTGGGTGGGGTGAACGTCGCGAACCTCGATCGGCGCGCGCTCGCGGGTGAGGCCGCCGGCGCCGAGCGCCGAGAGGCGCCGCCGGTGCGTGAGCCCGGCGAGCGAGTTGGTCTGGTCCATGAACTGCGACAGCTGCGAGGAGCCGAAGAACTCCTTGAGCGCCGCGACGACCGGGCGGATGTTGATGATCGTCTGCGGGGTGATCGCGTCCGAGTCCTCGGTGGTGAGGCGCTCGCGCACCACCCGCTCCATCCGGTAGAGCCCGACGCGGAAGGCGTCCTGGATCAGCTCGCCCACGGTGCGCAGGCGGCGGTTGCCGAAGTGCTCGTACTCGTCCAGGTGGTCGTAGATGGGATCGCGCGGATAGGTCTGGGCCTCGGCCGCGTAGTCCTTGATCGGGTTCTCCTCGTCGATCTCCTCGGGGATCCCGAGGAGCTTCGGGATCGTGACCAGCTCCTTGATCAGCGCGACGATGTCGTCCCGGGTGAGGACGCGGGTCTCCAGATCCACGTCCAGGTCCAGCCGCGCGTTCAGCTTGTAGCGGCCGACTCTGGTGAGGTCGTAGCGCTTCGGGTCGAAGAAGAGCTGCTCCATCAGGGCACGCGCGGCGTCCACCGACGGCGGCTCGCCCGGCCGCTGCTTCTTGAACAGCTCTACGAGCGCGCCCTCTTCCGTCTTCGTGGGCTCGGTGTCGGCGTCGATCGTGTGGCGGATGTAGACGGACCCGTCGAAGAGCTTCAGGATCTCCTCGTCGGTGACGAAGCCCATCGCGCGCAGAAGCACCGTGACCGGCAGCTTGCGCTTGCGGTCGATGCGGGCGTAGACGCGACCCTTCTTGTCGATCTCGAGCTCAAGCCAGGAGCCGCGCGCCGGCATCAGGTTGGCGATGAAGACCTGCTTCTCGCGGTCCTTCGGCTCCATCACGTAGGCGCCGGGGGAGCGCACGAGCTGGGTGACGACCACCCGCTCGGTGCCGTTGATGATGAACGTGCCGCGCTCGGTCATCCACGGGAAATCGCCCATGAAGACGGTCTGCTCGCGGATCTCGCCGGTCTCGCGGTTCTGGAACGCGACCTTGACGTTCAAGGGACGCGAGTAGGTGATGTCCTTCTCACGGCACTCGGCGATCGAGTGCGTGGGCTCGTCGAACTTGAAGTCCTGGAAGACGATCGCCAGGTTGCCGGTGTAGTCCTCGATCGGGGAGATGTCGTTGATGGTCTCCCGCAACAGCCCCTCCTTCGGATTCGTCAGGCGATCGAAGGAAAGGCGCTGGATATCGATCAGATGTGGGACTTCGAGCGGGTTTTCTAGGCGTGAAAAAGCCCTCCGTGTCACAGGGGCAGCATGAGATCTGGCCAACTGGGCGACTCCTCAGAAGGTCGTCGTGGACGCGAATCTGCGCGAGTAGATTCGGGGAGCAAGGCTCAACGGCGCGCGACCCTGCAAAATACCATAGCTACGCACGCTCGCGCAAGCGTAGCAGGCGCGCAGGGTCGGCACGCGTGTACTGAGTCTACTTGAGCTCGACCTCGCCGCCGGCCTCTTCGAGATCGGCCTTGAGCTTATCGGCCTCCTCGCGCTCGATGCCCGCCTTGACGGGCTTGGGAGCGCTGTCGACCAGCGCCTTGGCCTCCTTCAGGCCCAGGCCGGTCGCGGCGCGAACCGCCTTGATCACCTGGATCTTCTTGTCTCCGGGCGCGGTGAGGACGACGTCGACGGTCGTCGACTCCTCCTCGGCTCCGTCCTCGGCGGCGGGACCGCCCGCCGCGGGAGCCGCGGCCGCAACGGCCGTCGCCGAGACCCCGAACTCCTCCTCGAGCGCCTTGATGCGCTCCGAGAGCTCGAGCACGGAGATGCCCTTCAGCTCCTCGATCCACTCATCCGTGGACATTGCCTTGGTTGCCACTTAGTCCTCCTTTGAAGATCCCTCGGAATCCTCCGCTTGCGCTTCGGATTCCTCGGGGGAATCAGCTTCGGTTTCTGTCTGCTCTTCGCCGGCGGACTCCTCACCCCCGGCGTCGTCCTCTGCCGTCGATGCCTCCTCCGCGATTTGCTGCTCCGCGGAGCCCTCCTCCTGCTCGGCTGGGTCCTCGGCCTTCTCCACGGGGACCTGGGTCTGCTCGTCCTTGGCTTGCGGCTCCTCCACGGAGGCCTCAGGGGCCTCGGCGGCCGGCGCCTCTACCTCTCCCTCCACCAGGCCCTGCTCGGCGATCTGGCCGAGCCCGACGGCGAGCCCGGAGAGCATCGCGGCGAGCCCCCTGGTCAGCCCCGTTAGTGGGCTCGCCGTGACGCCGACCAGCTGCCCGTGCAGCACGTCGAGGCCCGGCAGCCGCGCGATGGCCGTGAACTGCTCCGTCTCGAGCGGGGCGCCGTCCATCAGGCCGCCCTTGTAGGCGAGCACGTTGTTCTGACGAGAGAAGGTCGAGATGGCCTTCGCCGCCGTGACCGCATCGCCCTTGACAAAGGTGAGCGCGGTCGGGCCCTCGAGGAGCGTCTCGGGAATCGCGGTGCCGGACTTCTCCGCGGCGCGCTTGGCGAGCCGGTTCTTGACGATCCTGAACGTGGCGTCGGCCTCGGCCAGCCTGGTGCGCAGCTCGGCGGCCTGCGTGACGCTGATCCCCCGGTAATCGACGGCGAAGATCGCCGAAGCGTCGCCGAGGCGATCGGCGATCTCGTCTACGAGGGCTGCCTTCTGTTCCTTGTCCATGGCGTGAAAAAACCCGCACACAGGCGGGCAGGCGACACGTCGCTCGCTCCACCTGCGCCGGACTTACGTTGAGCCGGCGGTCTTCGGCAAAGTGTCTGTGGCCGATCTTACGCGGTCGCCGCCTCCTGGGGGTCCGCGCTCTCCTCCTCGGCGGCCGCCCCATCTCCGGACGGCGCCCCGATGAGGATCTCGGCCTCGCGCGTGCGGGCCGTGTCGACCCGGATCCCTGGACCCATCGCTGTCGCGAGCGTGATGGACAGGAGGTAGCGGCCCTTGGCGGCGGCGGGCTTGGCGCGCACGATCTCGTCCACGACGGCGGCGTAGTTCTCGAGCAGGGCTCGCTCGTCGAAGCTCGCCTTGCCGATCGTCAGGTGGACGATGGCCTGGCGATCGGTTCGGTACTCGACCTTGCCGGCCTTGGCCTCGCTAACGGCCTTGGCGATGTCGTTGGTCACCGTGCCGACCTTGGGGTTGGGCATCTTGCCCTGCGGACCGAGGATCCGGCCCAGCTTCGAGACCACCGGTCCCATCAGGTCCGGAGTGGAGATCGCGACGTCGAACTCCGTCCAGCCCTCGTTGACACGCTCGGCGAGGTCCTGGGCGCCAACGTGGTCCGCGCCGGCTTCCTGCGCCGCCTTGGCCCCCTCGCCGTCGGCAAAGACGGCCACGATGACCTCCTTGCCGAGCCCGTGAGGCAGGGCGAGGGTCCCGCGCAGCTGCTCCTCGGCGTGGCGAACGTTGACGCCGAGGCGCAGGTGGACCTCCACGGTCTCGTCGAACTTCACCATGGCCGTCTCCTTGACCAGCGCAACCGCCTCGGCGGGCGTGTAGTGGTGGTCGCGATCGACCTTCTCGTAGGCCGCGCGGTACCGCTTGCCCTGGTGGCGCATCTACTCGACCTCCATGCCCTCGACCTCGACCCCCATCGAGCGCGCGGTGCCGGCGATGATCTTCGAGGCCGCGTCCAGGTCGTTCGCGTTCAGGTCGGGCATCTTGCGCTCGGCGATCTGGCGCACCTGTGCGCTCGATATCCGGCCCACCTTCTCGCGGTTCGGCTCTCCCGAGCCCTTCTCGATCCCGGCCGCCTCCTTGATCAGCACCGCCGCCGGGGGCGTCTTGGTGATGAACTCGAACGACCGGTCCTCGTACACCGTGATCTCCACGGGGATGATCGTGCCGGCGTCCTGCTGCGTCTGGGCATTGAACGCCTTGCAGAACTCCATGATGTTCACGCCGTGCTGGCCCAGGGCGGGACCGACGGGCGGCGCCGGGTTGGCCGCCGCGGCCGGGATCTGGAGCTTGATCATCGTGAGGACCTTCTTCGCCATCGCGCCTCAGCCTAGCCCTAGATCTTCTTCACCTGGTCGTAGCCGACCTCGACCGGCGTCTCGCGGCCGAAGATCGAGACGAGGACCTTGAGCTTCGCGGCGTCCTCGTTGATCTCGGCGATCTCGCCGGAGAAGTCCGACAGCGGCCCCGCGATCACCTTCACCGACTCGCCGACGGTGAACTGCGCGCGGCTTCGTGGGCGCTCGGCGGTCTCGCGGTGGAGCAGGCGATCGACCTCCGGCTGGGACAGGGGGATCGGCTTGTTGCGCGAGCCGACGAACCCTGTGACGCCGGGGGTGTTCTTGACCAGGTTCCAGGCGTTGTCGGTCATCTCCATCTGGACGAGGACGTAGCCGGGCATGGTGCGCTTCTCGGTCTGCACGCGCTGGCCGTCCTTGAGCTCGGAGACCTGCTCGGTCGGGACGACTACCTGGCGCACGCGCTGGCGCTCGCCCATCGTCTCGATCCGGTGCTCGAGGTTCTGCTTGACCTTGTTCTCGTGCCCGGAGTAGGTGTTGATGACGTACCAGCGAAACATGGATTTCCTAGCGGGTGGGGATCAGAGGAGGTGCTGGACGAGGAAGTTGAAGAGCGCGTCGAGCGCCCCGAGGTAGGCGGCGGCGACCGCGATGAAGACAACGGTCACCGCCGAGGCCTGGATCAGCGTGTCGCGGTCGGGCCACTGGACTCGCTTCAGCTCCGCCCAGCATGAGATGAAGAACCCGATGACGGCGCCGCGCTGGCGCTCCTGCGGCTCGGAGGGGGCCTGGCGGCGCTTCGCGGACTCCTTGCGGCGCTGCTCGCGCTCGCGCTCCTCGCGGCGGCGCGCCCGGCGGCTGATCCGATCGGTTGGCGCCTCGGCCGGAGCGCCCACGTCGGCGCGCGACGGTGCCGGGGCGGGAAGCTCCTCGGCCGGGGCCTCGACCTCGTCTGGCGCTTCGACAAGCTCTTCCAGATCCGCCCCCTGCTCGGCGATCTCGGCTTCCATCACCTCCGCGGAGCGAGGCATGGATGCCGAGCGGTCGCCCGGCTTTGTGCCCTCCGGCGACGGGACGGAGCCGGGGGCATCGGAGCCGGGTGCCGGGACTTGCGTGCGCTCCTGGGCGCGCGAGTCGGCCTCGCGCTGGCGCTCGGCCTCGCGGGCAGCACGCGCCTCGCGCGCCCGCCGCTCCGCCTTCCGCTGCGCTCGAGTCTTCGCCATCGCTATCCCGCTCCTCGCTCAGCGAGTCTCCTTGTGAGGGGTATGGCGCCCGCACCAGTGACAGTACTTGCGCAGCTCGATCCTGTCCGGGGTGTTGCGGCGCGACTTGTTGGTCTGGTAGTTGCGCCGCTTGCACTCCTCGCAAGCGAGCGTGACGGCGATTCGGACGTCTCCGCGGGCCATTGGCTGGTCGTGATCCCCTCTTCGGTGGGCGGGCGACGCTTCGGTGATCGCGCCGCCTCTCCTCAAAAAAAGACCCGGCCCCTCGCTGGCGGCGAGGGGCGCGAGGTGGGCGAAGAATAGCGCCCGGCTACCGCCCCTGATGCCACGGCATGCTGGCGACACCCCCGACCGTGCCGCGCAGCGTCGCGGCGCCGTGAAGCCGGAGGCCCTGGGAGAACACTTGGCCTTGCCGGACCTTGAAGGTCTTCAGCGTTCGCCAGCCCCCGCCCTTCCGCTTCTGGATCTTGAGGGATCCCGGTTTTGGAGCCTTGCCCCACGCGCCCACCTTTCTCCCGGAACGTCGATGGGTGACGAACGGAAAGCGGAAGGAGCGGGTCGCCGGCTTCGGCTTGCCATCGCTGAAGTAGATCCCGCTGGTAAAGCCGGGCAGGGGATCGTCACGGATCTGGAGGTTGATCGCCACCCGTGCTCCCTGCTTCCACAGCAGATAGAAGGCCTCCTGGATCCAGCGCGCCTGCTTTCGGACCGGAATCGCGAATGACGCCGGGTACGGCTTCGTAATCCACCAGAACTCCGTCGCCCACAGCGCGTGATGGCCGCCGGGGCGAACGTGGTGCGTTCGCTGGGCCGCCCTCAGCACCCGCTTGACGTCGTGGAAGTCAGCGATCGCGACGTCGTTTCGGTTGGCCGCGTGCGCATGCGGAGAGCCAGTGCTCGTGAACTGGCTGATCGGGTGCTGGCTCAGAATGTCGAAATGGGGCTTTGACGGGCACTTGGTCGGCTTCAGCCGATTGTCCAGGCAGAAGAGGTTGCGAAGAAACGTCAGCGGGCGCATCCGCTCCTTGCCCGGGTGGTCTCCAAACGGTCCCAGCGCGCCAGCGATCACCTTGTCCGCGGGCACGGCTGACTTCACGCCGTCGTAGAACGCGTTCAAGAGCCGCCGGTAGATGTCAGGGCTCTTGGGGCTCTTGCCCTTCGTCCACTGCGGGTCCAGGTAGCCAGTTAGATCCGAGGTCGAGCCGAGGTTCGGCTCGTTCCAGGCCTCGAAGTAGCGGACCCGCGGTAGCGAAAGGAAGACCCCCGAATAGCGACTTGCGAGCGCGTGCGCGAAATCCCGGAACGCCTGCGGGTTTGGCTTCCAGCTCCCCGGTGCCGCGTTGGCCGGCCGATTCTGGCCCTCCGCCCAGTTGGGCGCCTCATAGACGGTCAGCATCACATCCAACCCCCGGGCGGCGGCGTCGCTCACCGCGGCGTCGATGCGGCTGAAGTCATATGACGGATCCGCAGGATTCGCGGGCATCACGGGGGGTGTGGAGCCGGCCACTCCTCGCCATGAGACGTTGATCCGAGCGATGCCGGCATCAGCCTTCACGGTTCGATCCAGCCAGAGGCTCCTCACCGACGGGTCCAAGGAGGCGTAGAGATTGTCAGCGAAGCCGGTCTCGAGGCCGCGAGCGGCCGACGCGATCGGAGATGCCACCGCCTGCGCCGCCAGCGTGGCGGCCATCGCACCGAGGACCGCCAGGCGCTTGAGCATGGCGCTGCTGCGTACGACTGAGGCCCCGCCTCGCCTCACGATCTAGTGGGCCTGCTGGCCGCCTCCGCGTCGGCGCTTGAAGAGCACGAACAACGCTGCGAGCAAGCTCGACGCAAGGATAAGTGGGAAGGCGATTCCCATGCCTCCCGTATCCCCGCCGCTCAGGGCATGACTCAGCGTGTCGCCAAACCTCGAGCCGCCGGTACCCCCAGCGGAGTTCAAGTCACCGCCGCTAATGCCATGCCCTGTTTGAGAATCCGGGTCAGTGGAGGCGGCGAGGGCCGCGGCCTTGCGGTTGACCCCATTCCCGTCGTGGTGCGTCGCCTGCACCCCTGACGCCTGCGCCCCTGACGACGGATATGACCCGCTCGATGGACCGCCACTGGCACCGGAGTGACCTCCGGGATTTCGTGGCGTCCCCCCGCCCCCGCCAGTCTGGTCGACAGGCTGGTTCCCGCGACCGTTCGGTATGGACTGCCGATATTGATCGATCGCCGAATTGGGCGGCTGCTCCGCCGCGGCCGGCACTGAAAACGATAAGACCAGCACAACGACTGCTCCGAAGACCCTGCGCATCGCACCCTCCATACGTATCGGAACCGTGGTCGCCGAGAAGCATAGGGATCTGGGAAACGAACTGCTGGCACGCGCCACTGTCAGGCGTAAGCGAGCCGGCACGTATGAACTGGCTCGATGCTGGACGCGGTTCGCAACACGCGCCTGCTGCGAGGCCAGGGAGTGCCCGGAGGCGCAATCTCGGGGCGCTTGAGCGCGCTGGCCCTTCCCGAGGGCCTCGGGGCGGTGGTCGCGGGCTGGGTCCTGCCCTTCGTCCTCGTCCTCTACCTCGCGCTCAAGGGCGGCGGGTACGACGAAATCGTCTATGGCCAGGTGGGGATCGCGGTGTGGTGGATCGTCCTGTTGGGTGCCCTTGTGGGGGTGCTCCCGGTGGCACGAGTCGGGCGTGCAGGTTGGCTCGGGCTGGGCCTGCTAGTGATGTTGGCCGCCTGGACGGCCCTGGGCATCGGCTGGTCGGAGAGCGCCGAGCGCAGCTTCGTCGAGGTGGGCAGGGTGGCGATGTATGCCGGGGTCTTCGCACTCGCCCTTGCGGCGCAGGGGCGCGACGGGGTTATGCGGACTGTCAACGCCGTTGCCACAGCGATCGGTGTGGTTGCCGCGCTGGCGCTGCTCTCGAGATTTCACCCCGAACTGTTTCCCACCAACACGACCGCTCAGTTCTTGCCCTCGGTCAGCTCGCGCCTCAACTATCCCCTGAACTACTGGAACGGGCTCGCCGCACTGACCGCGATTGGGATTCCGCTCATGCTCGCAGTTGCCACCGGCGCGCGAAGAGCCGTTCTCCAAGCCCTCGCCGCCGCCGCGCTCCCTGTGATGGCGCTCACCACCTACTACACCTTCTCGCGCGGCGGCGCGCTTGAAACCGCGGTCGGCCTGATCGCGCTGTTTGCGCTGTATCCAAGGCGTCTCGCTCTCCTGCCCACTCTACTCACGGGCGCCTTGGGCAGCGCGATCCTCATCGCTGCCGCACGGCAACGCGCCGCCCTCGACCACGCGCTCGGCGACGCCACCGCGCACAGCCAAGGCAACGAGATGCTGGCGTTGGCCCTTATCATCTGCACCGGGGTCGCACTCGTGCAGGTGGCGATTTTCGTAGCAGCGCGCTACGAGGTCGGCCCACGGCTTTGGATCAGCCGTCGAGCCGCCCTCATTGCTCTCGCCGCCAGTGTGCTCACGGCCATCGCGATCGCGATCCCTGCGGGAGTTCCTGGCCAGCTCTCCGACGACTGGCAGCAGTTCAAGAATCCCTCGGTCGGGGCGGCTGGCGCGCAGCGCTTCACCAGCGTCAGCGGGAACGGGCGCTACCAATACTGGCAGTCGTCGGTGGACGCCAACGCAACCGACCCGCTGAAGGGAATCGGCCCGGGAACTTGGGAGTTCTGGTGGGCCGAGCACGCCACGATTGCCGGCCCCGTCCTCAATGCCCACTCGCTGTACTTCGAGACACTGGGAGAGGTCGGGATCGTCGGGCTGCTGTTGGTCGCGGGCCTCTTCATCTGGGTTCTAGCGGTGGGGACGCGAAGGGCCTTCACCGCTCCGCGAGACCGCGCGCTCATCGCCGCCGCCACCGCCGCGGCGTTCGCCTTCGTAGCCGCGGCCGGCATCGACTGGGTGTGGCAGCTTCCGGTGATTCCCATTGCCTTTCTGCTGCTGGCGGCGACAATCCTCGCACCCCAACCGACCTCCACCGCGGAACGAGCCGCTCGGCCGCTGCGACCCCGGCTGGTCATGGCCGCACTGGCGCTCGTCTCACTGATCGCGATCGGGGTCCCACTCGCTGGGATCTCGGCAATCCGCGCGAGCGAGGCGAATGTCCGAGCGGGAGATCTCAGCGCCGCCCTCGATCAGGCCAAAAAGGCGGAAGACATCGAGCCATACGCCGGAACTCCATACCTCCAGGAAGCGCTCGTGTACGAGCGCGGCGGTGACCTGGACGCCGCCGCTGCAGCAGCCAGCGAGGCAACGAGCAACGAATCGACCAACTGGAGGGCCTGGGTGATCCTGTCGCGCATCGAGACGAAGCTCGGAAACGGGCCCGAGGCGAACGCCGCCTACCGAAAGGCGAAATCGCTCAACCCTCAATCCGTGTTGTTCGCCCAGTGACCGCCGACCATGACCCCATCGCCGAGCGCCTCGCATCCGAGCGACCGGTTGCCCGCGACACATTCCGCAGAGAGCTTCGTGGGGCGCTGCTCGCCGACGCGGACGCGCGGTTCGCCCCTCCATCGCGCCCGTGGCTTGTGATCGCCGCCTACGCGGGCTCCGGCTTGGCGCTGCTGGTGGTAGGTGTGTTGAGCCTGGCAGGCGTCGGGCCCCTCGGCGCCTGAGCCGCGCGGTTCAACCCTCGCGCTTATCCACCGACCACATTCCGCGCGGGCTCGGCCTCCACCGGGCCCTCCAACTCCGCGCGAAGCTTGCGGAGCGAGCGGGAGAGGATCTGCTGCACGTTGGCAACGCTCAGCCCGGTCAGCTCGGCGATCTCGGGCCCATTCATGTCGCCGCCGTAGCGGAGCGCGATCAGCTCGCGCTCCCTGTCGCCAAGCTGCCCAAGCGCCGCTTCCAGCTCGGGCGAGAGGCCCAAGTCGTGCTCGAGCGGCTCGACTTGGCTCAGCCTGGGCTCGGCCCTCCCGTCCTCGGGAATGGGCTCGTTGCGGGCAGAGCGATCGCTTCGGTAGTGGTCCACCAGAAGGTTGTTTGCAATCGCCAGCAGCCACGTGCGGGCGCTCGCCCGATTCGGGTCGAAGCGTTCCCAGGCGCGCAGCGCGCGCTCGAAGGTGAGCTGGGTCAGGTCCTCGGCCTCCTCGCGCGAACGGACGCGGTAGCCGAAGAAGCCGTACACCCTCGAGACCTGATCGTCATAGAGTTGCGCGAATCCGGACGCGGTGTTTCGCCGCACCGCGCCACCCCGGCTCGCCGAAGCCGTGAGACCTGCCTCCACGGGCCCTAGGCTATCGGTCTCACAACCGAGCTTGTTTCAAGGTCGGGAGCCCTCTCGAAGACCACCTCCGAAGTCCCGGTTTCGAGCGAGCGGGCTGCGGCCAGGGTCGCGAGGGTCGAGACGTAGAAGGTCTCGGCATCCGGAGCCGCCTCTTCATCTCGCATCACCTTCGCGAGCATGTCGAACTGCGCCTCAAAGCCCTTGTCCTGGCGCCGGCCGCCAAGCCGCCGGCGCTCTCGTCCTCGCCAGATTGCGCCCCGCCTGAAATCGTCGATCACCGCATAGGCGCCTGGCGCGCTGGTCTCGAATCGCTCCTTTCCTGGCCCTAAGGGTGAATCCGCGGCATAGTGGACCGTCCCGATCCCGCCGTCCGTGAACTCGATCTGGATGCTGAAGTTGTCGGTTGCAGCGAGCGGAAGGCTCGGGTCCGAGCGGAAGCCGCGGGCGTTCACCGTCAGGGGATCGCCCGCCGCCTGGTCGCAGAGGAAGTCGACGAAGTGGCACGCCTCGCCCTTCAGGCGCCCGCCTCCGCGGCGCGGGTCGTTGGTCCAGTGATTGGCAGCCAGCCTCCCCGCGTTGACTCGATAGGCCATCAGCCGAGGTCCCGGAAGCTCGTGCAGCTCCCTTGCGAGGGGCGCATGCCGGCGGTTGAAGCCGACCACGAGCGGAGCGCCGCTCCGTCGCTGGGCCTCGACCACCCCGGACAGCTCCTCCCAGTGAAGGGCCAGCGGCTTCTCGACGTACACGGCCAGTCCCGCGTCGAGCGCGGCGGCTACCAGCGCGGCGTGGGAGTCGTGACGGGTCGAGATCACGGCCAGTTGCACGTCGGCGTGCTCGAAGGCCTCCTTGGGGTCCGAATGGGACGAGGCGAAGCCGAATCGGCGTCGGGCGCTCTCGGCCGATAGCCCCGACGAGGAAGCCACAGAGATAGGTTCGAAGCCGGCGCGCTTCAGGCCGGGAACGATCGTCGAGGTGGCGAATGACCCAGGGCCGACGAGGGCAAAGCCCGGTCGCGCACCTGCAGGCCGCCTCCGGATCGCAGCGGTGCCACGATCGAGCTTCGCGGCGTCGCCTCGATCCCGGGGCTCCTCGCCGCCATAGCCGAGGATCGCGCCGACCACGGTCTCATCCGATTGCAGGACATCGAATGCGCTCTGGGCCTCGGAGAACGCGAAGCGATGCGTAACGAGGTCGAGCGGGCGAACCTTGCGATCCGCGACGAGATCGAGGAAGGCCCCCATGTTTCGCTGCTCGGTCCAGCGAACGTAGCCGATCGGATAATCGATGCCATGGAGCTCGTAATCGGGGTCGTAGCGTCCGGGTCCATAGGAGCGCGAAAGGCGCAGATCGAGCTCCTTCTCGTAGAAGGGTGAACGCGGCAGATCCATGCGCACGTCGCCGACGATCACCACCCTGCCTCGATCCCGGGCAAGGCTCGCGGCAAGTAAGGCGGGGTCGTTCGACTGGGTCGCCGCGCAAACGATCACGGCGTCGGCCGAGTCCTGCCAGGACGATGCGTCGCCGAGCTCGTCGCGAAGGATCGCATCCGCGCCGCACTGGCGGGCGAGCTGGATCAGGTCAGATTTCAGATCGACGCCGAGCACGCGACACCCTGCCGCGCGTGCGATGCGGACGGCGAGCTGTCCGATCAAACCGAGCCCGATCACCGCGACCGTCGAGCCGACCGAGACCTCTGCCCGGCGAAAGCCGTTGAGGGCGATCGCGCCGAGCGTGGCGAACGCACCCTCCTCGAACGAGACTCCATCCGGCAGGCGAGCGCAGAGCAGGGCGGGCACGACGTCCACCTCGGCGTGGTTCGCTGCCCCGGCACCGGCTATCGCCACACGGTCGCCTGGAGAGAGCCCGCGAGTCTCGCTTCCGGCCTCGATGATCGTTCCCGCCGCGCTGTAGCCCAGGGGACCGAGCTCCTCCAGGCGTTGTCGGACCAGAGCAACCGTCGAGCCGATTCCTTCACGGTGCATCCGCTCAAGCACGGTGCGGGCTTGATCGGGGCGGGCCCGGGCCTTCGCGACAAGGCCCTTGCCCGCGATGTCGAGGGTCGCCCGCTCGGTGCCCGCGCTCAGCACAGACGCTTCCACATGGACGGAAACAGCTCCCGCGGGCGGGCGCGGTTCCGGCACTTCGACGAGCTCGAGCCGTCCGTCCTTGAGTCGTCGGGCGACCTGACGCATGGCTACCGAGCCGACGCCTCCGCGCCCCGACGTCGCCCCAAGAGCTCACGGACGAGGAGCCATGCGAACTTGGCGTTGCCGACCGCATAGCGACTCAACATCCTGCGCGGCTCCTGAGCCAGTCGGAAGGCCCACTCGAGTCCCATCCGCTGCATCCAGCGCGGCGCGCGCGCTCGCTCACCCGCCACCACATCGATCGCCCCGCCGACTCCCATTGCGAAGCGGACGCCGGTCCGCTCCAGGTTGCGATCGAGCCACCGCTCCTTCAGCGGCGAGCTCATTGCAACGAACAGCAGATCGGGGCCGGCTTGGCGGATCTGATTCGCGATCTCTCCTTCCTCCTCAGGCTCGAAGTATCCATCCCGCGCCCCTGCAACCCGAAGCTCCGGGTAGCTGTCCCGGATGCGACTCAGCGCTCTATGGAGAACCTCCTCGCGCGCGCCCAGCAGATAGACGCTCAGTCCCCGATCGGCGGCGGCGGCCAGCAGTTCGTGCATGAGGTCGATGCCTGGAACCCGCTCGGGAAGACGCTGCCCCAGAAGGCGCGACGCCCAAACCACGGACTGCCCGTCGGCGCTCACGATGTCCGAATCGTGAATGAAGCGACGGAGCCGCTCGTCTTTCTCGGATTCCACGAGCTTCGCGGCATTGACTGAGACCTGTCGAGCCGGCCGATCGGCGTGCTGAATCAGCTCAAGGCATCGGTCGACCGTGGCCTGCAATCCGAGCGCATCCACGGGGCATCCAAGCACGTCAACGCGTCCGTGACCGGCGGCCATCAGGGACCCGACCTTAGCGCTCGTCGAGCTGTGGGATCAGTAAGCGCCTCTTGCCCAAGCGACGGCCCCCACCGTCTTCATGAGCAGCTTCAAATCCTCGGTGAGCGTCCAGTTCATGACGTACGTGTAGTCGAGCCTCAACATGTCCTCAAACCCTATGTCGCTCCGACCGAGGGTCTGCCACGGGCCGGTGATACCCGGCCGCATCATCAGGCGCACCTCGTAGCGCCCCTCGACCAGCTCGGCCTCTTCCGGAACCAACGGGCGGGGACCGACCAGGCTCATATCGCCCTTGAGCACATTCCAAAGCTGCGGAAGCTCGTCAAGCGACCAGCGTCTGAGAAATGCGCCGAAACGGGTAACGCGCGGATCCGAGGGAATCTTGAACATCGATCGGCCGTTGTCTACTCCGGTGTGCATGTTCAGCTCGGCGACCCGCGGCTTCATCTGATCGGCTCCGTCCACCATCGTCCTCAGCTTCAACAGCTCGAAGGACTTGCCGTGACGACCGATCCGTCGCTGGCGAAAGAGAACCGAGCCCGGAGAGCCCAGCCGAATCGCGATCGCGAATCCGGCCAGAAGCGGGAAGAGCACCAGAAGTCCGAGACCTGCGCCGATGAGGTCGAACACCCGTTTCAGGGCACCCCATGTCCGGGGGACCTGAATAGACGGCACGGTAAGGACTGGGAGCCCCTCGAGGTAATGGAGTGCGGCATTCGAGGAGCATAGGTCTGGTTCGCCGGAGACCAGGTCCACCTGTACGCCGATATCGATCAGGCGTCGGATGAGCTCGCTACGCGCCTCCAGGTCCTCGGGAGCACTTGCGATGATCACGCGGCTCGCTGCGACCTCCTCGGCAGTGTTCACAAGCATTGCGGCCTCGCTCACGCTCAGCTCCAGATGATCGGTCCCAGTGTTTTGGCGGTGGGACTCCGTGATTGAGGTGACCCCCACGATGTCCAGCCCATACTCAGGGTGTCGATCGATTCGACGCACGACGCGGGCGACGTCCGGAGACGATCCGATCAGGAGTACCCGCTGTCGATACCAGCGACTCCCGCGGGCGACCAGAATCGCCACCAGGCGAAGACACAGAACGAGGCCGATACTCGCCGCCCAAAGAACGACGGCCGGCATCATCTCCACGGCCCCGGATCCGAACGCAGTCCGGGCGAGAACCCATACCCAGTTCCAAACGGTGGCGACCAGGATCACGGGACCGATTTGGTCCGCCAGTGAATAGTCCAGGCTACGGTCGCCGACGTGGTAGAGCTTGAGCAAGGTCCCGACGAGGACCCAGAGCGGGAGCAGGATGACAAATAGCCTCAGATCCAGCGAAACGACTCCCACGCGACCGTCGATTTCCCGTGCCGCGACCATCACCGCGAAGGCGGCCACGAGGGCGAGCAAGTCGGTGAGGGCGAGCACCCGTCGCAGGACGTAGCCCCGTCTCCCACGGGATGCGTAGGTCTGCGCTTCATGGCGGGGGAGCGTCAGCTGCGCCGCTGCACCTGGCGCGTCCCGCATGGGGCCCGCGCGGCCAGCAACGGAGGGCCTCAGCCTGTTTCCATTTGCCCCCTGGGGCTGCGCATGCCGGTCGCCAAGCTCACTCGTATGCCGGCTAAACCTGGTAAACACGTGCTTCTCCCCTCCTGCCACAGATGCCCTGGCGCACTAGCACTCCGCACTCCCAGGCCACGATCGTACCCGGTTTGATTTGAGCGTGCGGAAACCCCCGAGCATGGCGGCTTCTCTCGCAGCAGTGTTGCGGGAGCTCGAGGGCTGGGGCGCAGAGCGAGGGTGGGTGGGACCGGATCCTTATGAGGGTTTGAACACGGCTGCCGGTCGATCGGTGCGCTCGAGACGGGTCCGGCAGGCCGTGATTCAAATCTACAAGCGGCTCCCGGTCACGCCCCCTTGGCCGCTTCGCGCGTCACCGCAACCCAACGCAAAGGCCCTCGCGCTCGCGCTCTCCGCCTACTCGACACCCTCGGGCATGGCTCTTTCCGGTGCGGAGCGCTACCTGACGCGGTTGCCGGAGGAGCTCGAGCGGCTCAATCTGCTCGAAGGGAGCCAGGCCGCATGGGGATATCCGTTCGACGCCCAGACCCGCCATCTCTTCTATGACCGCAGCACTCCCAACGCGATCGCGACCTGCTTTGTAGTCGGGGCATTGATCGACGCCGCCGAGGCGACGGGCGAAACCCGGCATTCGGAAATGGCGCTACGTGCGCGTCCGTTCCTGCTCTCGCTCGCCGCCAACCATGACGGCCGTCCCTACTTCTCATATGTCCGGGCGGGCTCCGAGCTCATTCACAACGCGAACCTGCTCGTCTGCGGCACGCTAGCGAGGCTTCACCGACTGGCTCCCGACGAGAGCGCACGGACGATGGTTCTGATGGCAACGGAGACCACCGTGGCTCTGCAAAACCCCGACGGACTCTGGGCGTATGGCGAGGCCACCAACCTCCGGTGGAGGGACAACTTCCACACTGCCTACGTGCTCGAAGGACTCGCGAGGGTCAATACCGCCTTTGGCTTCGGTGCGGAGGCGCTTGCCAGTGGCGTCACCGCATGGCTGGACACGTTCTTCGAACCGGACGGATGGGCCCGGTATTTCCCGCACTCCCATTTTCCGCTCGATGCCCATTGCTCCGCATCCGCGATCGACCTTCTGTGCGTTCTTGCCGACCAGGCCCACGAGCCGGTCGATGATCAGTGGACGGAGTGGGCCAACCGCGTAGCCGAGACTGCGATCCGGGAACTGTGGCTGCCAGAGGAAGGGCGCTTCGCCTTCAAGCGAACAACTCACGGCTTGAACAAGCGCGCTTTCATGCGCTGGACGAACACGCCCATGTTCAGGGCCCTGGCTAATCTCCACAGTGTCACGTCCGTGTGACTCCGAATGCGGGACGCACCTCGCCTTCCCCGCAATACTGCACCACGGTTCTGAGGATGCTTTGGAGTGACACCTCCTCTGCGGGCAACGCCATGAGTGGCCCGTGGGAACGGTGCAATTGGCCGGCGGCGCTCAGGTGAGTCAGCGCGGAGAAATTGAATCGCGGCCAACCGTTGCCGTGATCGGCCCGCTGCCCCCGCCCATCCACGGCCACATGATCTTCACCCGACGGATCTTGGGTTCCGAGCGGCTCTCGAGGAAATTCCGGATCGTTCACGTCGACGTATCCGACCACCGCGAACTCGGAACAGTCGGCCGCTTCGACCTGACGAACATCGTTTTGGCCATGCAACACTCGGCTCGGCTCGCCGTCGTCCTCTGGCGGGAGCGACCCGCGATCGTTTATCTGCCTCTCGCCCAGAACATGGTCGGAGTCGGTCGCGATCTTCTCTTCGTGGCGCTCTCGTTACTCGCCCGCGCCCGGGTAATCGCCCATGTCCACGGTGGAAGTTTCGGCTCCTTTCTGGCGAACGCCCCAAGATGGTTCGCCGCGCCAGCGCTAGCGCTGCTTCGCCGTAGCGCTGCCTTCGTTGTCATGACCGAGTGGCAACGCGAGCGGGTCGCAGCGGTGCTTCCCGCCGCGCGCGTCAAAGTGGTACCGCACGGAACGCCGGACGTGCGGGGGCCGGCCCGGAAGTTGAGTGACGCGCCACTGCGGGCGCTGTACGTGAGCAGCCATCTAGATGAGGGCAAGGGGCTGTCCACGCTCCTCGACGCGGCGATCCACGCACAGCGAGAAGGGATCACGACTAGCTGGGAGATCGTCGGCGCGTGGCTGAGCGAAACCGTCAAACGCCGGAGCGAGGTCGTCGTCAACGGCACGCCTGGAATCTCCTTCCGCGGTGCTCTTGCGCGCGAACAAGCCCTGGACGCCTACGCCTCCGCGGACGTCTTCGTCTTTCCTACCCAGGTCGCTGAGGGCTTCGGGCTGGTCAGAATCGAGGCGATGGCGGCGGGGCTGCCTGTCATCACCACGGAGGCCGGAGGAGCCCACGAAATTGTCCGTGATGGTGTCGACGGTTTCATCGTCGGCTATCGCCGCGCCGATGAAATCGTCGCCCGACTGCGGGAGCTCCGGGCAGATCCCGAGCTCCGGGCTCGGATGGGGGAGGCTGCGCGCGAGCGTCAGCGGGCGCACTTCAGCGAGGATGCCTTCGAGGAGCGCCTGGCTCGGGTGTGGAGGGAAGTGGTCGGGTGACGGTCTCGGTTGTGATCCCCGCGCACCAGTCGGCGTGGTGCCTGCCGGACGCGCTGGCCTCCGTTGCGGCACAGAGCTACCGAGACTACGAGGTAATCGTGGTGGACGACGGGTCCACCGACGCAACCGCGGAGGTGGCGACCTCGAGCTGCGAGCGACTGGGCATCGAACGGGTCTCGCTGATCAGACGAGCGCACGGAATGGGCCCGAGCAACGCGGGCATCGCGCGCAACACCGGCGTGGAGGCGGCGGCCGGCGAATATGTGGCCTTTCTCGATGCAGACGACGTCTGGTATCCGCAGAAGCTGGAGAAGGTCATGGATGTCTTCTCGACGGCCCCCTCGCCCTTGACCGGCGTCTGCCACGCTGAGGCGATCACCGAGGAGGGGGATGTCGTGCGCATTCAGCGCTACGGCGGCTGGGCGCGGTTTCTGCCCCTCTTTTGGCGACTCCTTCTGGTCGACAACTGCCTCTCGCCGTCGGCAACCGTGGTCGAGAGGGAGGCGATCCGAGCCGCCGGGGGCTTCTCACCTGACCCTCGCCACCACTCCGTAGAGGATTACGACCTCTGGCTGAGACTTGCCCGAACAGGACGAATCGAGTTCATCGACGAGCCGCTCGGCGAGTATCGCCACTGGCCTGGAGGCCTAAGTCGCGATCCGGCACTTCATCTGACCAGCGTGCTCAACGTGATCGACGACAACTTCCGACGGGTTGCTGGTTCGCGGCCGGGAGCCTGGTGGCGACTCCTACGGCGCCAGCGACGCATGCGGGCGATACGCCAGATGGCCTGGCTCTGTCACCGCAATCGCGAGACAAGAGAGGCCATGGACCTCACCCTGCGCGCATCGCGGGAATGGCCAATCTCGCCGAAGCTCTGGGCGGTCGCCGGCATCGTCGCGGCCGATGCTGTGCGCCGATCCCGAACGGGCCATTCCGCCTGAACCGGATCTCGTTGTCCTCGGACGCCCCGGGGGTCAGCTCGCTTTGCGCCGGCCGGTCTCCCGAGGTCCGGCTGAGCGCCACGTCATCCTCGGAGCCAGGAAGAGCAGGGCCAGTCCGCCCCAGAAGAACAGACCCATCTGCGGACCCTCGAGGACCACGTCGAGCAGGGCGATAGTTGCGACGAACGCCAGCGTCGTTGTCGCCGCGACGACCCGTGCCCGATACGGCGGCGGCGCGGCGAACAGGCTTCGCCGCACACGGCTGATCGCGACTAACAGCAGCGCAACGAAGGGAATCATCCCCAGGAGACCGGCCCTGTAGAGAAGGTTCATGAAGGAGTCGTGGGGGCCTGTCACATCGTTCGGATCGTCCGGGTCTCCCGTGCGACGATCGTAGACAACGCCGTCAAACTCGAAGTCCGTGGGGCGGCCGAACCCGACACCAAACAACGGGCTCTTCGCCGTTTCCTTGAGCATGAACCAGTTGATCGCGAGTCGCCAGCTGGCATTCGCGTTTGCGCCTGCGCCGATGCCCGGTGTAAAGGTGCCCTGCGTCTCGGCGATGATTCCCGGGGTTGCTCCCAGCGCTCCATTCGCCGAGCTGCTGGATGTCGGGGTGGGCGAGGATCCGCCTGGCAGTGGGCCGTGGCTGTGGCCGCAGGACCCACCAGGCCTTCCCTGAGAGATGCGGCCCTTTATGACCCGCAAGCCGTCGACGAGCACGGGTGGGCTGCTTCTTCCGTTGGCTATGTCCAGTCGCTCGGCTGAGGAACGCGCGCTCAAGACCTCCTTGCACGTCTGCCAACGCGTCGCCGGTGAGGCGGACCACGGCTTTGCCGACCAGCCCGCTCCTGACGTATCGCCGACTTGACCCGCGGCGGGCTGGGCGCGCAACGGCTTCAGCCAGAAGAGCACGCTGTATTCGTGTCTCCTCTGAAGCCCCGCAAGATTGGCCAGGTCGAGGAGTTGGCCGGGACCGACGCGGCGGGAAAGTGACCCCTGCGCCGCATCGCCGTCTACCTCCTGACCCGCGGCCAGGCGGTTGAAGGGCGACTGTCCAACCAGTCCCGACATCCCGTCGTCCGCAACGTAGTTCGGCGAGGCTGTCGCGCTCGAGACGGCGGCTGGCGCGTTAGCCCACCCCGCCCGCGCCTGCGTGACCCCGTACGCGGCTACGTTCGAGAAGACGAATACGGCGATGCCGGCTCCCAGCACCCTGAGCCGCCGCCCATCCGGCGCAAGGGCGGCCAGGATCGCGACGACCACCAGCATCGCGACCCACACACTCCTTGCCGTCATGAGCGACAGGAGGGTGGTGCCTAAAAGGAAGAGCGCCCATTCGGCGCGGTGGAGGCGCATCCCGTGCACCGCTCGCGTTGCGGCCCAGACGAGGAAAATCGAGATGTAGATGGCGGCAGCCGGATCTGGGTTGGGCCACAATCCGGGCGCGACGTTCGGCGGTACCGCCCAGTAGCTAGCGTAGAGGAGGGCTGCCACGACGCTCGAGGCCAGTAACACCGTTAGCAATAGACGAAGCCGCTCGCGGCTGTCAGCCACGATCGGCACCAAGGCCAGCATCACGGAGTACTCCACTAGCCCGACGTCGTGCGTCACATCGGTGAGGCCGAAGTCCGCAATGCCCCGAAGCGTCGCCACCGCGCCAGCGATCCAGAGGATGACCAGCGGTACCAATGGCACCACGTCCCGAACCCGCTGCATGGCTCCGCGGAAGCCCACGCGAAGCAGGGCCAAGCCGAGTACGGCGAGCAGAACCGGCTCAGTGACATAGAGATCGCCGCCAAGGTTGAGCTTGGCGAACGATCTCCCAAACAGCGCCATCACTCCCAGGAATGCGGCGAGCAGTAACAGGTCGGCGCTCACCGTCTCGAGGGTCCTCGGGGGTGGCTCAGGCGTACCGAGGGACAGTTCACCTTGGCCATTGCCGGCTACCGCAGGCGGGCGACGAGGCAGCGCGACTCTCATCGGGCTTCCTCCGGCTGCTTGACCACCATCGCCTGCCCGCTCGGCAGGACGATCGGGGTCTCTGGCCGGGAGCGGAAGAATTCGCGGACCGCGCGGGTTGCGCCCGGGCAGTCCGTGTCTGCGTAGTCGTCGAAGATGATCGTGCCGCCGGTGCGTGTGCGCGGGTAGGCCCACTCACAGGCCTCGAGAACCGAGTCGTGCAGATCCGCGTCCACGTGGGTGAGTGACAGGGGTGGCACCTCCCGAGCCTTCGGAAGCGTCTCCGAGAAGGGGCCCACCCAAAAGATCGGGCGCACCCCGTTCATCTCCAAGAGGCTTCGAACCTCGGCCTCGTCCACGTCAGCTAGATCGCCGGGACGGTACTCCTCACCGTCATACTCGTAGGACGTGGCTTCAGGCATGCCCTGGAACGTGTCGAACAGGTAAAGCTCCACGCCCGGCACGCGGCGGGCAGCGACACCGGCGATGATCCTCGCCGTCGCTCCTCGATAGACGCCAAACTCGGCGGCCGCGGTGCCAGGCACGATGAATGCCTCGGCGAGCTGGTGGAGTTGCCAGTAGCGGGGCAGCTTGGGTTCGTAGAGCACGCCGTTCTCCCGCAGTGCTCGCAAGGACTCCTGAAAGGCGGGGGATTCCCGTCCCTCACCCATGAATGTGCGCCAAGCGGACAGCCAGTAGCGAGCGTTATAGCTCGCCTGACGGACCCGCCGGTATCCAGGGGGCCGGAACTTGAGTCCGGACCGCATCGACAACTCGCCAGCCACGGTATCAATCCGGTCCCGGAGCCTCGGCCATCACGGTCATGCGGATCTGGCGGGCGAGCAGCCCCGCCCCGGGCAGTCTGGAGAGCACGGCGTCCAGCCGCGCCGCGAGCGCCGAGCGAGGGATGAGCCTTAGCTCGGGATGGAAGATCACCTCCGAGTAGCCGATACGCGGTTCCGCGATATCGGCGAGCAGCGAGCGGAAGTCGCCCGGCAGGTAGTAGCGCAGGTAGTAGTCGGCCGTGCTCCGCTCGCGCCCCACGGGCGGCGCCCAGCGGCGCCTGATCCGCATCAGCCGCCCGGGCAAGCGCGCGTAGCGGAAGCTCAGATTCTCCACGGTGAACTCACCGCGATCGGCGAGCAGCTCCTCGATGACCTGCCGGAGCGAGCTGCGGATGGCACGTTGGTCGGCAATGTGCTGATAGACCTGGGTAGAGCGCACCCAGTCGAAGCGCATCCCCCCGATCGGGATGGCGTCGAGGCTCGCGCAGACCAGCTCGGGCGGCGTCGCCCCCTCGGCCGCATAGATCCTGCGGGCCAGCAACAGCGACTCCAGCGAGAAGTCGATCCCCCAGAGCTCGAGCCGCTCGGCGAAGGGCAGGTACGCAGCCCCCCACCCGATGCCGACATCTAGCAGTCGCGGCCGGGTGGCGCCTTCGCTCCGCGCCAGGAAGCGGGCGATCTCGAGCTCGGACCTGGCGCGAAAGTGGTGGCGGTCGTAGACCTGGCGCCAGCCCTCGAGCCCGGCCGCGACGTCCTCGGAAACCCGGCGCCGCACCTCCCGCTCCTCAGGGTTCGGAACCCGTGGCGGGAGCAGGACGGGGATTCCTCCGACCACGCGGTACGCGGCCTCGCAGTCCGAGCAATGCAGCTCGCCCTCGACCAGCTCCTCCCCTTCGATGCGCGGCACGTCCGGCCCAACAGCACGCTGAGCCAGATCCAGAGACCCACGGCAGGCGGGGCAGCGCAGATGGCCCACGGAGGCGAGCCTCACCAGGCGGCGAACGGTAATACACGCCGCCCGCGCCGGGAAGCATCGGCTCAGCGCCAGAGAACCGCGCGCACTGGGCTCGCCTCGCCGCCGCTCAGCCGCAGTGGGAGGGCGCACAGGTTGTAGCCGCCGGGCTCGACGGCGCTCAGGTCGAGCGATTCGAGCAGGACCACGCCCGCCTCTAGGAGGATGCGATGCACGTCCCCCGTCCCGCGGGACGACTCGACACTCAGGTAATCCACACCCACCAGGGCCACCCCGGCCGCGGCGATTCGCTGAGCAGCTTCGACACTGATGGCAGCGAACTCGGGGTCGAACTCGACCCGCGAGATGCGCCGCCTGGAGTTCTCGGTCTTGAACAGCAACCTCGCGCCCGACTGGAGCGAATCGGCGCGAAGCGAACTTGCGTCAATCTCCTGGCCTTCAACCTCCAGGATCTGGCAGGGGCCGAGGCACGCCTGGAGAGGGATCGTCTCGACGTCGCCGGCAGCGGGCAGGAAGTGCAGCGGAGCATCGACGTGCGTGCCTGCATGGGAGTCCAAGGTCCACTCGCTGTTGCGTGGCTCGGCGGCGGTTCCCTGGTCCACCACGCGGTGCACCGCGGCCGGGCGTCCGGTCGGCCAGGCGAGCATGCCGCGCCTGACCTCGATCGAGATGTCGTAGAGCTCCACGGCCGCCACGAGCCTACCGGCGCCTGCGATCAGCGCCCCATACACTCACGCTGGGCGCTCTGGCAGGGCGTCCGCCCGTGCGAACCCAATCTGAATCGAGCGTGAAAGAAGCCGAGATACGCCCTGACGACCTGTTCGACCGCTACCTCGAGCTGAGCCGACAGGACATCGCGAAGCTTTTCTCGGATCCGTCGGAGCGCAGGGAATGTCCGTGCCCCGGTTGCGGCGGCGGGAACCAACTTCCGGCCTTTGAGAAGCACGGGTTCACCTACGTCGAGTGCGACGACTGCCGGTCGCTCTTCGTCTCACCTCGCCCCCGCCCGGAGGCGCTCGATCGCCTCTACCGCGACAGCGACTCCAGTCGCTTCTGGGCCCGCGAGTTCTTCCCGGCGGTGGCCGAGGCCCGCCGGGAAAAGATCATCGGCCCACGGGTCCAGCGCATCCTCGAACGCATCGCTCTCGAGCCCACCGACGGCGGGCCACGAACCGTGATCGACGCTGGGGCCGGCGCGGGCGTGTTCCTCGACGAGCTGAGACGGGCGCGGCCCGGGATAGAGCCGATCGCGGTCGAGCCCGGAGCCGAGCTCGCTGAACAGTGTCGGCAACGGGCGCTCGCGCTGGTGCAGAAGCCGGTGGAACGCTGCCATGAGCTCGAGGGCCGGGGAGCGCTGGTGACCAGCTTCGAGGTGATCGAGCACGTCTACGATCCGCTGGGATTCGTCAGCGCCCTGCGAGATCTCGCGCAGCCCGGAGGATTGGTGCTGGTCACCGGCCTGGGCGGGGACGGCTTCGACATCCAGATGCTGTGGGAGCGCTCGAAGTCGGTTTCTCCGCCCCATCACCTGAACTTCCTCAGCGTCGAGGGGCTCGAGCGGCTGTTCGAGCGTGCGGGGTGTGTGGACGTGGAGGTAGAGACGCCCGGGTTGCTCGACGTCGAGCTGGTGCAAAAGGAGATCTCCAACGGGGCCCGGCCGGAGCTTCCGCGCTTCTTCAACCTCTTGCTCGAGCGCCGGGACCAAGGTGTCCTCGACCGGTTCCAGCGCTTTCTCCAGGAGGCGCGCCTGAGCTCGCACACGTGGATCTGGGCCCGCCGGCCAACGGAGCGGGGGCATTGAAGGCGATCGGCGTCATCCCCGCCCGGATGGCCTCGTCACGCTTCCCCGGCAAGCCGCTTGCCGAGATCGCCGGGCGGCCCATGCTCGAGCACTGCTGGCGAGGCGCATCGCAGAGCGGCCTGCTCGATCAGGTCCTGGTGGCAACCTGCGACGCCGAGATCCGCGAGTGGGCGCAGGGCGCCGGGATCGGGTGTGTGATGACTTCCGACTCCCACGAGCGTGCCACCGACCGAGTCGTCGAGGCTGCGGCGGCCATCGAGGCCGAGACTGTGGTCCTGATCCAGGGTGACGAGCCGTTGGTCACCGGCGCGATGGTCGACGCGGCGCTCGAACCTGTGCTGGGCGGGAGGGCTGCTTGCACGAACCTGGTCAGGCGGATCGAGGACGAGCAGGACTTCGCCAACCCAAACACGATCAAGGTGGTGGCCGACCGCGACGGGCGCGCCCTCTACTTCTCGCGCAGTCCTGTGCCGAGCCTCGCCCAGGCCCCGTTCGGCAGCCCGCCCGCGCTCAAGCAGGTATGCGTGTTCGGCTTCGCCCGCCCTACGCTCTTGGAGTTCTCCGAGCTCGAGCCCACCCCGCTCGAGGTCGCCGAGTCGATCGACATGCTCCGCTACCTGGAACACGGCCGCCATGTGCATTTGGTCGAGACCGACGAGCTCACCCATGCGGTGGACGTCCCCTCCGACATCCAGGTGGTAGAGAGCATGCTCGCCACCGCCGGGCGTATCTGAGCTCCTCCGTGCTCAGCGTCCTGATTACCGATGCCGATCACGGCTTCTACGAACCGGAGCGGGAGGTCGCGACCGAGCGCGGGGTCGAGCTGCGCATCGCGGATGGCGACCCGGCTCGCATAGAGGAGCTTGGATCCGACGCCGACGCGATCCTCTGCCAGTACGTGCGCGTCGACGGCGCGCTGCTCGACCGGCTGCCTCGCTGCCGGGTGATCGGGCGCTACGGGGTGGGTGTGGACAACATCGATCTCGACGCCGCCCGTGAGCGGGGGTGCCAGGTGGTCAACGTCCCCGACTTCTGCGTGGAGGAGGTGGCCGATCACGCCCTCGCTCTGGCCCTCGCCGCCACGCGGCGGGTCGTCGCGCTGGACCGGGCCTGGCGAGCCGATCCGATCACGTTCGCAGCCCGTTGGCAGGATCGTTTCGAGGCTCTGGAAGGAGTCGAGCGCTCCTCCGAAGTCCGGTTCGGATTGGTCGGCCTTGGTCGCATCGGACAGGCGGTTGCGCATCGGGCAGCGGCGTGCGGGTATGAGGTCGTGGCACACGATCCGCTGCTCGGCGCCGCGGAGGTGCGCGCGGGTGGCGCGGAGCCGAAGGCGCTCGATGAGCTCCTATCGAGTAGTCACGTGGTCTCCTTGCACCTGCCGCTGAGCGCCGAAACCGAGCGCGTGATCGGCGCCCGCGAGCTGGCGCTGATGCGCCCCGGCTCCGTGCTCGTGAATACGGCGCGAGGAGCGCTCGTGGACGAAGACGCGCTGGTCGTGGCGCTACGCGACGGCCGCCCCGGGTTCGCTGCACTCGACGTGTTCGCCACAGAGCCGCTGCCGTCCGACCACGCGCTGCTCACCGAGCCCAACGTGATCCTGACCCCGCACGTGGCGTTCTTCTCGCGCGCCTCGATCCTCGAGCTCAAGCGGCGTGCATTGACTGCTGTCGTGGACGCCGCGGAGCGGCTCCGGACGCCGTGAACCAGCGTAGCCCGAGGTCGTGTCGCACCTCGTAGTCGAGTTCGCCGCTGCGGGCCCGAAGCATCCGGGGCCTCCCGACCTCAGCTTCGATGAGCTCCGCGGCCCGGCCGAGGCGGTGGCCCGTGCCGCCGAGCTGCTGGACGCAATCGAGCCCAGCACTCGGGACGAGTACGTGCGCTGGATCGGCGACCGAAGCGTCGAGGCCATGTCAGGACTCGGTCCCGGTGGGAACAGGGTGCTCGGGGACATGCCGGTCTGGTGGCTTTCCTCCGCGAGCATGCGCGACAACGAGGCCGATCCCACGTTCGAGCGTCTCTGCCGACTGATTGCTATCGAGCGTGCCATGGCGGCCGAGCGCTCCGCCCGGCTGGTCGCGCTCGCGCCCGATGCGGCCATGGACGCCGTGCTGGCGCGGCTGACGCGCGAGCGGGGGATCGCCTACGAATCGCATGGTGTGAGGCCGGGACGGACCGGGCCGAGCCTGACCCGTGCGTTGGCGGGGCGCCTGCGCATAGCGGCGCGCCTGCTCGCCTCCGCCGCGATCGCGCTCCCCCTGCGCCGCATCGCGGTCGGCCCCGGTGGAGTCAGCTTCCTCTGTACCTGGCCGCAGACGCTGAGCCTCGACCCCGAGCCGCGCGACTCGAGCTTTCGCGGCCTGCTCGACGCGGCGCGGCGCGACCTCGATGCCGGGATCCTGACGGTGGTGCACCCCGCGTATCGGAGGCCCAGTCGGATCGTGAAACTGGCACGGCGAGGCAGGGGCTCTCGACTGACGGCGCTTTCGCGGCACGTCCGCTTCTCGGATCTGCGCGCCGTCGTTCGCTCCGCCACGGTCGCGATCGCCTGTGCGCGGGAGGCGCGGCGGTTGCGTCGCGAGGCCGGCCATCGCTTCCTTGGCCTCGACGCGCGCGAGCTGCTCGACCTCCCACTGCTCGCCAGGCTCTCGAGCGCGGAGGTGGGCTATCACCTGGCGCTGGCCGGCCAGGCCGAGCGTTGGGCGCGGAGTGAGCGGCCCTCGGCCCTGGTCAGCGCCCTCGAGCTCTATCCGATCGCACGCGCCGTCTACCACGGGGCGCGGCGCGGTCACCCAGCGGTCACGGTTATCGCCGTGCAGCACGCGACGGTCACACCGGGAAAGCTCTGGTATGCCCTAGACCCCCGGGAGAGCCGCGGCCAGGCATCGATTCCCCTCCCCGACCAGATCCTCTGCCAGGGCGAAGGAGCACGCGACGTCTTCCTCGCCGGCGGGGTGCCTGCCGAAGCCCTGAAGCTCACCGGCTCTCCACGATTCGACGCGCTGCGTGAGGGCGACCTGCGAGGCCGGGGCGACGCAGCGTTGATCCTGCCCTCGCTGGACGCGCGCGACGGCATCGCGCTGGTGGAGGCGGCGCTCGAGGCCTGCGACGCCGCCGGCTTGGAACCCCGGGTGCTGGCCCACCCGATGCAGGCGGCACCCGCGCGCGTCGCGGCCCGGCGTGCGGAGATCGAGGAGCGCCCGCTCTATGTGGCGATGGAATCAGCCCGTGCGGTCATCGCCTCCTACTCGACCACCGGGGACGAGGCGATCGTCCGGGGTCTCCCGGTTGCGATTTACGCGGGGCTTCGGCCCCTTGTCGCGGCCTCTGGCTGGACGGGGGCCGCCCCGGTCGCCCGCACGCCTGCGAGGCTCGTGGCCGTGGTCCGGGAGCTCGTAGCCGGCGACGGCGGAGTCGGCGAGGAGGCACGCGCGCGCCACATACACTGGGCGTTCCACCGCGTCGATGGACGGGCGACTGAGCGCTGCCTCACACTGATCCGAGCCGCATCCGAAGGGGAGCCGTCCACTTGAGCGACAAGGGCGACAGCACCATCGCCGGCCTGGCGAGCATCGTCGTGCGAACCCGCGACGAAGCGCGCCACCTCCGCCGTCTGCTCGAGGACAGCCGCCGCCAGACCCACAAGGCGATTGAGGTGATCGTGGTCGACTCCGGCTCCAGGGACGGCACACTCGAGATCGCGCACGAGCTCGCCGACCGAGTGATCGAGATCGCGCCCGAAAGCTTCACCTTCGGACGCTCCCTCAACGAGGGTTGCCGCGTAGCGCGCGGCGAGTTCTTGATCTTCGTCAGCGCCCATGCCTATCCCGCCAGCAACAACTGGCTGCGCAACCTGCTCGCTCCACTCGCGGATCCGGGGGTGGCCATGGTTTACGGCCGCCAGCTTCCCTGGGAGGGAACGAGGCTCGACGAGGAGCGCGACCTCATCCAGAACTTCGGCGAGCGGACCCGCGTCTCGGTCGACGACCCGATCGGCCCGAACAACGCGAACGCTGCGATCCGCGCCGCCTCGTGGCGCGAGATGCCCTTCAACGAGGACCTGAGCGGCTTCGAGGACTCCGATTGGGCGAAGCGGGCGCAGGCGCACGGGATGGCGGTCTATTACGCACACAACGCGGCAATCGTGCACATCCACGACGAGTCACTGCGCCAGATCTTCCGGCGCTTTCGTCGCGAGGGCAAGGCGCTGAGCACGATCTTCCCCGAGCAGGGCCTCACGCTGGCCGGCGCGATCAAGCGCTGGGTAGTGAGCTGTCTACGCGACCTTGCTTACGGCGCACGCCGCGGAGCCTGGCGGCGTCTGCCGCCCGTGCCAGCCGCGCGTGCGGCCGAGTTCGCGGGCCTCTGGCGTGGCTACCGCGACGATGACGCGCGTCGCCGCGCGCAGGCGCGGGCGGCGGCGTCCGCGAGGATCGCCGAGCGGGCGGTTGTGATCGAGGCGCCGGGGCGCCACGGGATGCGCGAGCGCCCCGCTCCGAGCCCGGGGGCGGATGAGGTCGTCGTGCGTGTCGCCTACACGGGCGTCTGCCGGACGGACCTCGATGTCCTGGACGGCGAACTCGACTACTACCGCACCGGAGCCGGACGCTTCCCGATCGTGCCCGGGCACGAGTACTCGGGCATCGTGGGGGACCTGGGCGAGAGCGTCAGCAAGGACCTGAAGATCGGCGATCGGGTGGTAGGCGAGTGCATCCTCGGTTGCGGCGTCTGTGCCTCCTGTACGGCCGGGCTGCCCGCCGAGTGCCCGAACCGCCGCGAGACTGGCGTACTCAACAAGGACGGGGCGTACGCGACCCGACTTGTCCTGCCCGCGGCCAGCGTCCATCGGGTCCCGCACGGGACGTCGCTGCGAAGCGCCGCACTCACCGAGCCGGTGGCGGTAGCCGTCAAGGCGGTGCGGTTGCTGGAGGTCGCGCCGGGCGAGCAGACGTGTGTGGTGGGCGGTGGGCCAATCGGCCAGCTCGCAGCCCAGACGTTGCGCGCCCAGGGAGCACAGGTGACCCTGATCGACCGTGACGAGAAGCGCCTGCGCCTGGCCGCGGAGCTGGACATTTCGACCGCCAGCCGGATCGAGTGCCCGGAGTTGAGCCACGCCGGCGCCATCATCGAAGCGACGGGCAACGCCGACGTCCTCCCTCCATTGGTGGCCGGAGCCCATAGAGAAGCTCGGATCTGCCTGGTGGGGCTGCCCCACCGGCCGCTCTCGGAGCTTGCACCGGACGTCAACCCAAACGGCCGCCGGGTGTTCGGCTCGCTGGGTAGCGACCCCCGCGACTGGCCGGTCGCGCTCGAGCTGATCGCCTCGGGCCGGATCGAGCTGGGCGCCCTTACCGCGTCGGTGGAGCCGCTGGAGAGCTACCAGCGCGCCTGGGAGCGCTGCCGACGCGGCGAGAGGATCAAGCAGCTGCTCCTGGTTGACCCCCGGCTCGCAGAGTTGTGAGCCAGCCCGGTAGCCTGCGCCGGCTCAACCCCGTGGCGGCCCGGATCCTCGGCTCGCGCGCGGCTCTTGCCGCGGCCCGGGCCTGGCGGCGGCGGCGGACCGCCGTGCTCTGCTACCACCGGATACACGCCCCAACGCCCTACGACGCCCCCACGATGGTCGTCTCGCCAGCCGAATTCCAGGCACAACTCGCGTTCCTGATCCAGCATTGCGAGATCGTGCGCGCCCGCGATGCCGTCCGGCCAGGAGATGGCCCGCGGGTGGCGATCACCTTCGACGACGGTTACCGCGAGCTGCTGGAGACCGCCTTGCCGGCGCTCGCGGAGGTGGGCGCACCGAGTACCGTCTTCTGCTGCAGCGCCGTCGTCGCCGGAGGATCGCTGTGGTGGGACCAGCTCGAGGCGGCCGTGCGGGCCGCTCCCCCGGGCGAGGTCGAGGTACCGGTCGGAGGACGAGATCTGAAGCTGGAGCTCGAGGGTGAGGAGTCAAGGGCCCGTGCCCACCGGGCGCTGTTTGGCGCGTGTGCCACCGAGCGACGCCCAGAGACCGCGGCCCAAGTGGCGATCGCCGCGCTCGGACGGGTGGACCCTCCGAATGGCCTGTACCTGCGGGCGAGCGATCTCGAGGTCGTCGCCGAGCTCGGCGCGGAAGTGGGCTCGCACGGCCGTACACACGCCCGGCTCACGGCGCTTTCCGACGGGGCCGTGGCGGCGGAGCTCGCGGACAGCCGCACCGAGCTCGAGGAGGCCGTCGGGGCGCCCGTGGACACCCTCGCCTATCCCTATGGCAACCGCGCCTCGGTCGGTCAGCGCGTCTTCCGGGCCGCCGCCGAGGCGGGCTACGAAGCGGCGTTCACGGGGCGGACCGCCGCGGTGCGCCCGGGCGCATCTCCGATGTCGCTGCCGCGGGTGCCAGTCCATTCGGGCGATTGGCCGCACCGGTTCGCAGGCAAGTCGATCGGCCTCTACCCGGCCGCCTACGCGGCGGCGGCGCGGTTGGTAAGGGTTGAGGTATGAGCCCTGCGCCGTTGCTCAACCCGGTCTTCGCCTCGGAGGGCTGGGGACGCGCTTGGGCCGAGACTCTCGGGTCCTCCGCCGAGCTCATCGAGGTCTCCGCGGGTGGCGAGACGGCGCTGCTCGCGGGCCGGTCCAGGGAGGGCTTCCGCGTGCTCCGGCTCGCTGGGGGAGAGCATGCCGACTACGAGGAGTTCGCTGCTGTGTCCGCCGACCCCGAGGGGCTGACCGTCGCGTTGGAGCGCGAGCTGGCCGGCGACGGATGGGATGCGCTGGTCCTCGGTCACGTTCCGCAGGGGTCGGCGACCCACTCGTGGGTCCTTTCGCTGCGCGACCGCGGCGCGCGCGTCGTCCCGTTCGGCGCCAGCGTGGGTCTGCCCTTGGCGTCGAGCTGGGAGCAGCTCGAGGGTTCGCTGCGACGCAAGATGGTCTCCGACGCGAACCGCTGCCGCCGGAAGCTCGGCGACGAGGTCGGCGAGCTCCGCTTCGAGCGGCTGCGTGAGCGCGACGACATGCTGGAGACGCTCGAGTTCATCGCCGCACGCCACCGCGCGCGCTTTCGAGCGATGGGACGCCCCAGCATGTTCGACGATCCCGCGACACTTGCGTTTTACCGCCGCGTCGTCGAGCGCTGCGGATCCGACCCGCGCCTGCACGTTTCGCGGCTGCTCGCCGGCGAGCGCACGGCCGCCGCCCACCTCGGGTTTGCGATGCACGACCGCTGGCAGTACTACCTCCCCGCCTTCGACGAAGAGCTCTCTCGTTACTCTCCGGCGCGGTTGCTGCTCTTTTGGCTGATGCAGCGGGCGATCGAGGCGGGCGCGGGATTCTTCGACCTCGGCCGTGGCGAGGTTCCGTACAAGGCACGCCTCGACCCCGTGACGACCGCCCTGGACTCCGTCGTCGTTCCCGCGCCCGGGGCCCGCGGCCGGCTGGCCGCGGCGTGGTTCGGCGCCGTGCGCCCAAGGCTTAGACGCCACTTCAGCGGCCTCTCACCCGCGCTGCGCCGCATCGGAGTGCTGCGCGAGTACGGCTGATGCCGAGTGCGCCGATCCCTTTCTACCCGGTGCTGGGCCCCCGGCAGGCGCTCGGCGCCCGGCATGGCGCTCTGCCCGGTGCGCTAGGGGCGCCCGGCGCTGTGCGACTCCGGTTCGCCCGCACGGGCTTGCGCCTGATTGCGGCGACGCTCGACCCCGGGTGCAGGGTGTTGCTACCCGACCTACTCTGCGCCTCGGCGATAGAGCCTTTCGCCGCCGCCGGCCTGAGGATCGATCGCTATCCGGTCGGACCCGCGCTGGAGGCGGATCCGAGCGCCGTCTCCGAAGGCCTACGCACACGTACCCGCGCGGTCGTGGTGGTGAGCTACTTCGGCCTCCCGCAGCCGTTCGCGGAGCTCCGTGCCCTCTGCGAGGAGAACGACGCGCTCCTGATCGACGATGCCGCCCACTCGCTCCTCTCGGAGCTCGACGGGCGTCCCTATGGCACCCTGGGCCATGTGGGCGTCGTCAGCGCACGTAAGTCGCTTCCGGTGCCTGACGGAGCGGCGGCGATCGGCGCTCACGCTCTCCCCGATGACCTTCCCGACGCAAACGGCGACGGTGCCCTTCGCTATCTCGCGCGCACACTCGCTCGCCAAGCCGACCGCGTGACCGGCGCCGACTTGCTCGGACGCAGGGCCCGGAGACGCTCCGGCCTGCTTCCGGAGGGGGATGGTCCACGCGTGCCTGAGGCCACCGGCTGGTCGCGGCTCACTGGGCGGATTCTCGTGCGGGTCGACCCCGAGGCCGAACGCCGCCTTCGCCGCCGAGTCTTTGCAGCTTGGAGCCCCCTCGTGACCGGCCACGGAGCCTCGCCGGTCAGTGCGCCGGACCTCGCCGCCGGCGTGGGCCCGAGCGGTTATCCGCTGCGGGTCGACGACGAGGCCCTCTTCGCCCGCCGCATGCAGGAGCTTCGCGTCGAGTGGATTCGTTGGCCCGACCGGCCCGAGACCTGCGCCACACATCCGCGGGGCGTCGCGGTGCTGCCGACGCATACGCCCCCCGCTGGATGAGACTCGTCGTCGCAGAGACCGCCCGGCAGGCCCGGAGGGCTCGAGATCTCGGCGCGGATGAAGTGCTCTGTCTGTTGCCCGAGGCTTCCTGGGAACTGGAGCGCGCCGGAGTGCCCCACAGGCGGCTCTGCGACGTCGCCTCGGATGAGTCCTTCGAGGTGGTGTGCGCGTCGACGGCCGACACGGCACGGCTCGTGGCGAGCGATCTGGACGAGGCGGCTGGGTCGAAGGCGCTCGCGTGGGGCTTGATGGAGCCCGACATCAAGCGCCTGCTCGATGCGGTCCTAGGCCGAGGAGCTCTGTTGCGTGAGGCGCTTGACACCCTCCGTCCGCGCGAAGTCGTTAGTTTCGGAGGCCCGGCCGCCCCCCCCTCACTGGAGCTGGCCTATGACCGCGGTTCCCCGTGGGACCCCGTGTTGACGGTAGCCCTGCCTCAGGCAGGAATCGAGCACAGGCGAGTACCCGATCGCTCCGCGGCGGCGGCCTACCGCCCGCACGGGATTCGGCTCTGGAAGCGTTGGGAGGGTTGGCCGCGGACGCTGGCCGCACGGATGCGTGCCCGCCGGCGCTTCGCCTCAGCTGGCCGCCCTCGGGCAGACGCCTCACCGGTGCTGGTTGGCACCCTGCCCGGGCCCGCAGTCCAACACGCCGCCGAACAGGCAGCTGCCCAGGGTCATCCCATCGTGTACTGGCCAGGGGCCGGACGCCCGGTGTCGCTTTTCGGCGGGCGGACCACGCCGCGACGCCACACCCCCTACCCCGGCTCGGCAAGGGGCTTCGACGTCCGGACTGCCGCGCGCCGTCGCCGCGAACCGTCGCCCGTTCCGCCACCTGATCGATTCGCCGACTCCGCCCGCCTCGGTGAGATCGACCTCTCTGACCCGGTGCGCGAACGGCTTACTGCGTTCGCCCAACGCTGGTGGCCCTGGCTGTCCCGCGCCATGGCCGAGGCCATGCGAGAGGTTGAGTTCCTTGAGCCAGCCGTTCTCGTCACTGGCGGAACGAAGCACTGGTGGGAGCGCAGGGTGAAGCTCGCGGCGCGGGCATTTGGTGTGCCGGTCGTTTCGTTTCAGCATGGTGGCGGTCCCGGAACGCTTGATCCCGCCGCCGATGCCTACCGCGCGGCGATGGACCTCGAGGGAGCCGACGTCTACGTGGCCTGGGGGCGCGGGGTGATCGAGGACTTTTGCAGCTCCGCGGTACCCCGGCCTCGTGGGGTGATCGCGCCTCCGCCGGCACTCGAGAAGTTGCGCGCCTCCCGCCCATTCCGCAGCTCCCGGCCGGATGGACCGCTGCGAGTGCTCTACGCCCCGACCGATATGGCCGCGCACCTCCGCAGCGGGCCGGCCGCCGCGATGGAGGACACGGCGGCGTTCGCGCTCCAGCGCACCGTCGCAACCGCCGTCCTCACCGACCCTCGTACCGAACTGTGCATAAAGCCGGCCGCTCCTACCTTCGCTCGCAACCCCCTAGGCGAGTGGGCTCGCGGGCACGCGCGCCTTCGGATCGAGGAGGGCACTCCGCTCGCCTCGCTGTTTCGGCGCTGCGATGCAATCGTTCTCGACTGGCCTTTCACCACCCTCCTCGAAGCGGTGGCGACCGATCTCCCGGTCCTCTGCATCGCCGACGGACGCACCGTACGTCTGCGCGGGCAGGCCGAGGAGCTGCTGCGCCGCCGCGCCGAGCTCGCCACCCGATCCGAGCAGGTCGAGGCCGCGGTCAAGCGGCTTCTGGCTGGCGCGCGCCAGATGTCACGGCCACCTGACGACGCCTTCCTCGAGCGCTACGGGCTTGGCGAACCGTCTGGCGACTGGTGGCCGGCAGCGGTTTCGTAGGCACGGACGATCGCCTCCAGCGGCCAAAGCGGTGCGCCTTCCTCCGGCAGCTCTGCCGCAACCCGTCGCATCCGCTCGAGGTCTGCCGGGTCGTCGATGTCGAGCTTCAGTCGCGGCCAGCGGGGCCGAGGGGGTGGCAGCTCACGGACCGCGAAGCCTCCCCTGCGGAGAAAGGGCGTCACATGTTCGCGGTCGGCGATTTCGCTCGCCTCGGCCGCAGCGCGACGCAGGGCCTCGGCCGAAGCAATCTCCACGCCGCTCCCGTCCGGTAGGCCGCTCGCCTCGCCGGCATTAGTCGCATAATCCACCGCCCCGGCGGCGAAGTCCTCAATCAGGGCATCGATCGCGGACGGGTCGACGAATGGGTTGTCCCCGCAGACCCGCACCACGGCGTCGGCAGGATGCGCCGCGAGTGCGGCAGCAAAGCGGTCGAGCACGTCGTCCTCGGACCCACGGAAGGCGGCGATCGACAGCCGCGCGGCCAGCTCGAGGAGCGGATCGTCGGCGCCGGAATCGGTCGTCGCCAGAACGACTTCGTCGAGCTTGCTAGCCGCCCTCACACGCCGGAGCACGAGCTCGAGGAGCGTCGTGTCGCGCCAGACACGCTGCAGCGACTTCCCCGGCAGGCGAGTTGAGCCCATCCGGGCCTGCACGAGGGCGAGTACCCGCAACGAGCTATTCCTTCGGGAAGCGCCCGCGCACGAACTCGCGGATCTCCACCTCGGCGGGCACGGGGCGCTTCTCGGGCGAGCCGAGCAGTACCTCGACCTTGCGAATATCGGCGACCATCGCCTCCAGCTCCTCTGGCAGCAAGGAGAGCTCGTGGTCGGTGCCCGGCAGCGAGCGGTCGAGTGTGAAGTGCTTCTCGACGGCGGTCGCGCCGCACGCCACCGCGAGAATTGGCGCCATCGTTCCGATTGTGTGATCCGAGTAACCGATGCGGCGCTCGGGGAAGGCCTCCGCCATAGCGGTGATCGCTCGCAGGTTGGCATCCTCATCGGCCAGGGGGTACTGGGTGACGCAGTGCATGATGCAGACGTCCTCAACGTCGGAGAGGTGAGAGACGGCGACCCGTACCTCGTCGAGGTCGGCGAGACCGGTCGAGATGTAGACGGTGTCGCAACGCTCGTTGAGGTAATCGAGCAACGGCACGTTGAGCATCTCCGAGGATGCAACCTTGGCCGCGCGCAGCCCGAGCTCCTCGACCAGGAGGCGGGCACGCTCCAGCGTAAACGGGGCGCTGAGGAACTCGACCCCCTGCTCGCGGGCAACCTCGAGTAGGTGGCGGTGCGCGTCGTCGGACAGCTCGACTTGGCTGAACCAATCCTTCTCGGGGTCGTCATCGGCGACATCCACGCCGCGGTAGGACTGGAACTTGACCACGTCCGCCCCGGCAGCGGCGGCACGGCGCACCATCTCCTCGGCCCGCGCCAGGTCGCCGACATGGTTCTCCCCTATCTCAGCTATGACCTCGACGGTTCGGGTCGCGGCCTGTACGCCCTCTGACACGTATCCTCCGGGCCTCATTAGATCTCGTTGGACACTGCGGGAACAGACGTTAGTAGCTCCTCCCCATCTACTGCCGAGGTGGCGAGCCAGTTGAGCGACCAGCGCCCCTGGCATCCCTACGTCTTCGACACCGAGCAGCGCCGCTTCGTCGGCGACTTCGAGGGCATGTACCGCGCTGAGCAGGAAGAGGGATTTGACGCGTGGCATCAATCCGATCCGCGCCGGCTCGACAATCAGGTTGCGGCGCTGCTGCTCAAGCGCATTACGTTCCGCACGGTCCTTGACCTGGGCTGCGGCAAGGGGGCCTTCACGGCAGGGCTCAAACGGCGGGACAACCAGGTGATCGGCGTGGACGTCTCGGAGACGGCGATCCAGGCAGCGCGGGAGAAATACCCCGACATCCAATGGACCTGCGCTGCGGTGCTCGACTATCTCGCCGGGGCCGAGCCGGTCGATCTGATCGTTGCCCGTGAGTTGCTCAGCTACGTCGAAGACTGGCGTGAGGTGCTCCGGCGGTGTGCGGCCCTATCCAGATACGTCCTCGTGGGGCTCTTCATACCGCCAGATCCGATCGGCTTCGTCAGCTCATACGAGGAACTCGAGGGCGAGCTCGAGCACCACTTCGAAGTGATCGAGTGCGTGGACCTCAGGAAGCGCCGGCTCGGCACCTGGCTTTGCGAGTCGAGAACGCGTCCGGACTCCGAGGGATCCGGCTAGTTGGAGCATGCCCGCTCGAGTGGCGGGGGCCGCGATGGGCATCTGGTCCGGTTCCGGGATCGCGCTAGCATTTCCCGCTCCCGCAGACGCGGCCGAAGGAACGCAGCTGAATGAGGTCCATCGCGAATCGCGTTCGACGCGCTCTGAGGTGGCGCGTTCGCCTTGCGCTCGAGCTCGCGCTGCTGACAGTCCACGGATTGCGGGTCCGCGCCGGCACGCGGAGCCGGGCCCAGCCGGACTCGAACGGAGACCGGCCTCGGCGCGAACGCCTGATCAGCCCCGACTATCACGCCCTCCAGCAGGAGATGCATCGTGAGACCTTGGAGTACGGAGTCTCAGCAAGCGGTCACCTGCACCAGGTGAAGCTGCTGTCCAGACTCATCTCGCGAGACATCCTCGACTATGGCTGCGGGAAGCAGCTCCTTCAGGCGGGGCTTGTATTCCCGATCCAGAGCTACGATCCCGGTATTCCAGGATTGGACGACCCCCCCAATCCTGCGGATGTCGTCGTCTGCCTGGGGGTGCTCGAGCATATCGAGCCGGAGAAGCTCGACGGTGTGCTGAGCGACCTCAGGCGTGTGACGAGAAGAGCCGGCTACTTCATGATCGGGACTCAGCCAGCCGTTAAGTCCCTTCCGGACGGACGCAATGCTCACCTTATAGTTGAAGGAGCCGACTGGTGGGCCCGCTCAATTTCGGAGCACTTCAATATCCACATGCGTCTCGAGGAGATGGACCGGGTCACGTTCCTGGTGAAGCCCCGCAAGACTGCGCTCTGCTCCTCGGACGACGTGACGAGGCCGGTCGGGTCGATAGCCAGGTAGAGCCCACCTACCTCTGCGCCTCGCGTCCGGGTACTCCGAACTCGTAGCTGCCGAGCCCGTGACGGGCCAGTACGTCCGCCGGCCAGAGCTCGCGAAGCTCCCTCCAGCCCTCGCGCAAGGCGCGCTCGTCCGACGTCATGCCGCCGCCCTCGACGGTGTACGCGTAAAGCGGTCTCGGCACGTAGGCGGTCGTGCAGCGGCCGCTCTCGATGAGGCGTAGCAACAGGTCGAACTCCTCCCAGAAGAGAGGTCGGTAGCCGCCCAACTCGCGCACGAGCCGGCTCGGCATCAGCATCCCAGCGGCGATCAGGGAGCCCAGGTCGAAGGCACCGCCCAGCTCCCGCAGGCGCCGGCGGCCGGAGGGTGTCACCTCCCAGCGATCGCTGTAGACGAGGTCGGCGCCGGAGCGCTCCGCCTCGGCAAGCAGCGCCTCGACCAGCTCCGGCTCGAAGGCGTCGTCGGCATCGAGGCGCACGTAGAAGGGCATCTCGATCCGCTCCAGGCCGGCGTTGCAGGCGGCAGGAAGGCCACGATTGCGCTCCAGGCGGACGATCTCGACGCCGCGTCCCCGGTAGGCTCGGAGTAGCGCCGCCGTGCCATCGGTCGAGCCGTCGTCCACGACCAGCACGCGGTAGGCCTCGCGCGGGGCGGTCTGGGCCAGGGCGCTGTCCAGAGCGCGGGGCAGCGTTGGCTCGTCATCGTGCGTGCAGACGAGGACGGTGACGAGCGGCTCGCCAGGCGCCATGCCGGTTAGCCGCGCTTGACGAAGTGCGCCAGGGAGCCGGTGGGCTCATGCCAGTGATGCACCGGGATGTGCGGAGAGCGCACCACCTCCGGATCGCGCTCGGCGGTGAAGTCGATGGCGGCCTCCTTCACGGGGATGCCCTCGTAGCAGTCGTGCAGCACCATGTGGCCGCCCGGGACGACGTGCTCGTACCAGTTGTCGAGGTCGGCCTTGCAACCCTCGTACGAGTGGTCACCGTCAACGAAGAGAAGGTCCAGCTCGCCAACCTGCGGGTTCTTCACGTGCTGGGAATCGCCGACGATCAGCTCGAGGTTCGCGCCCACCCCGTGCCGGGCCAGGAGCGACCGCAGCAGGTCGTCGTCCTGGGGATCGATGTCGATCGAGGTGATCGGCACATCGTGGTTGGCGCACGCCAGCAGGAAGGTCGACCCCCCGTGGAAGCGCCCGGTCTCCAGGATCCCCAGGCGCGAGTGGCTCGCGAGCACGAAGAGGTATTCGGCCTCCCAGGGATCGAGGCGGATGAACTCGCGCGGCAGACCCGCGCGCCAGGGCAGCCGGAAGGGACGCTTGTTACCCGATCGCACATAGCCGACGGGGTCCATATCGGAGAGCCCCACGGTGGCGAGCCGGCGCCGTAGCGCCTGCTTGACGCGGTGGCGCCGGTTGCGCTGGCCGAGCGCGACCATCCCGCCGTGCAGGGGGCCGAGCCGCAGGAAGTCGACGCGGTAGGAGGCGCCGAAGCGCTGAAGGAACTCGTGATAGCCCATCCCCGCGGGGCCGGTGGCGCGCCGCGCGGGGGCCTCGGATATGGCCGCCTCGGGCACCCCCGCCTGCATCAGACCAGAAGCTCCGGATCCACCGCGCTCCACGACTCCTCCTCGCCGGCGACTCGCTCGCGCAACCACTCGACGTAGCGGCCCACGCCCTCGGTGAAGGAGGTGGAGGGGACCCAGCCGAGCTCCCGCTCGGCGCGCTCGCTCGAGACCTCCTTGCCGGAGAAGTCGCCCGGGCGTGCCTCGGTGTGGACGATCTCGACGTCCCCTACGGTGTCGCGCACTGTTTCGGCGATCTGGAGGATGGTGACCTTCTCGCGGCCGTCGAGGTTGTAGATGCGATTGGCGGCCGCTGGCTTGAGGCCCAGCACGATCCCGTCGGCGAGATCCTTCACGTAGACGAACGTCCGGAACTGCTGCCCGTCGCCCGCCACGGTGAGCGGCTGCCCGGCCAGGGCCTTGCGCACGAAGATGGGCACGACCGCCGCGTCGCGTGCCCGCGGTCCGTAGGGGATGCCGAAACGCAAGATCGTGTACTCCAGCCCGAAGAGCTCCCGATAGGCGTAGCAGTAAGTCTCGCCCGCCAGCTTGGTCGCCGTGTAGAGGTGCTTGGGGTGGGCGATGACGGTTTCCTCGTCGACCTCCGCCTCCTTGCAATCGGAGTACACCCAGGTGGTCGACCCGTACACGACCCGCTTCACCCCAGCCCGGTGCGCCGCCTCGAGCACGTTGAGCGTGCCGCGGACGTTGATGTTCTCAGCGTAGCTCGGCTCGTCATGCACGTCCTTGACGTCGGCGACGGCAGCGAGGTGGATCACGGCGTGGCAGCCAGCCATCGCGAGGCGGAGCGCCTCGGGATCGAGCAGGCTGCCGAGAAAGGCGTCGACCTCGCCCGGCGGGTGATAGGGCGAGCGGTTGAGGTCGAAAGTGCGCGGCGTGACCCCGCGCTCCATGAGCTTGTCGACCGCGTGGGAGCCGATGAAGCCGGCGCCCCCGGTGACTAGAACCCTCACTCGGCTCCTCCGTTCGCGCTCGTACGCAAATCGCGGCCCCGATAGTAGAGCGGCGGACACCAGTGGTTCTCGGCGACCCAGTCCGTGTTGGGCAGTGCGACGTCGTGTCGCATGATGCGGTGGCAGGGCTGGTCGTAGACCTTGCCGGTGGTCGTCTCAACGGGGTCGAAGACGATGTACTTGTACAGACCGGACGTCATCCCCTGGGGCAGCTCCACCCGGTTGGGATGAACCGGATCGAGGTGGGTGCGGGCCACCTCGTTCTTCCAGGAGACGATCTCCTCCAACCGCTGGGATTCCACCAGCCCGATCGCTGCCGTGAACTCGCTCATGCGGTAGTTGAGCCCCTCGACCTCATGTTCGAACTTGCCGTAGTTCCGGTACTTGCGCGCGAACTCGAGCAGCTCGGGGCGGCGGCTCACGAGGACTCCACCCTCACCCGTGGAGACGGTCTTCGTGGCGTAGAAGGAGTAGACGCCGGCGTCGCCCCAAGAACCCGGCTTGCGCGCGTCCCAACTGGCCCCGTGGGCATGCGCGCAGTCCTCGATCAGGAAGATGCCGTGCTCACGGCAGTACTCCGCGATCCGGAGGGTGTCGAAGGCGATGTGGCCACCGATGTGAACCAGGATCGCGGCCTTCGGCTTGTAGCGCTCGGCCCTGGCCTCGAAGTCGGCGAAGGACATGCACAGGTCCTCGCGGTTGCAGTCGACGAATCGAACGTCGGCGCCGGCCTTGATCGCCGCCAGGGGGGTGGCCATGAAGGTATTGGAAGGGCAGAGCACGGTCTCGCCCCGCACCCGGCAGAACTCAAGCGCCGCCATCGCCCCGCCCACCCAGCTCGATGTCGCCACCGCCGGAAGCTCGTTCCAGGCGGACCAGGCTGCCTCGAAGCGCTCGGTCAGCTCCCCTTCGGACCAGCGGTCGCTGTCCAGGATCCCATCCCACAGCTCGTGCAGGCGGCGGCGGTCACGGTGGTCGAAGCCGATCGCGAACTGCTCGTAGGAGGAAGCTGCGGCTGCTCGTGGTGGCAGGGTCGGGATCCCTCCTCGCTCGCGGGCTAGGCCCGGGCGCGAGCGGCCTCGTACTCCTCGCGGTACTCGTGCCAGAGGTCCGCGTGATCGGCCTCCTCGCAGCCCTTGAGCCAAGGGCCCCCCGAGGTGTAGTGGAGGAGCTTGGTGGGACCGGTCATGTGATCGAGGACGTTCCACTCCTCGGAGATCTCGCCGATCTTCTCGTCCGGAATCGGTTCGAAGCGGTGCAGCCAGGCCCCCGACTCGGTCTCGACCGCCTCCTTGGTCCAAGCCTCGAGCTCGGGACAGTTCATCAGCATCAGGCTGGACCAGTTCTTGCGCGGGTAGGAGGTCTGCGTCTTACCGCCCATCTTCACCGTCTCGGTGGGCTTGTAGTCGTGCTTGCGGACGCGCAGCGCCAGCCCGTCCATGTCGAGCTTGAACAGCTCGCATATGTCCCCCAGCGCCAGCATGTCGGAGTCCATGAACATGGCGATGCCCTCGTAGTCGCACAGATAGGGGACGAGGAACCTGGCGTAGGTGAACGGCGTGGAGGCGAGCGGGTCGACCGGGCGGTTGAAGTCGGGCAGCTCTGCGGCGTCCACCTTGTGGATCTCGATGGGCTCCGATGCGTGCCTTTCCAGGGAGTGCTTGAGCACCTCGTATGCGATGTCCTGCTCAGGGTCGTAGCCGATGAAGATGCGGTGGGGTGGCTGGGAAACAAGGGTCATCGCTACCTCCTGACGGCGGTATCTGGGACGGTCCGCGCCTCGCGAGCGTGTGATTCTAGGTGACCTCCGGCGAGGGCGACGATGCGGTCGGCGTAATGCTGTGGGACGTCGAAGCGCTCCGGTCGTGAGGCATAGACCGCCCTTCGCATGAGCTCCGCGCGGCCTTCGGAGCTGACCTCGTGCGGCGAGCCCGAGGCGTGGCGGCGCAGATACGCGATCACCTCGCTCGAGCTCTCCGCGACCACGGCGGCGCCCTCGATCTCGTCGAAGAGCGTGCGGATCTCGTGCACGTAGGAGGGGTTGACGAGGACCTTCCCCTGCATCACCGCCTCGATGCCGATCGACGAGCCCGCGTCGATGACTACATCGCAGGCGCGAATCAGCGATATGGAGTCGACGCCGGTGACGTCGTGGATGCGCTGCCAGTCGAGGTCTGAGTCAGCGCGTAGGGGGTCGGCGCTTCCGTCCTCGGGTCGCGGGTGACCCTTGATGGCGAGCGAGACGCAGTCGAGGTCCTGAAGGCGCTTCACCAGGTCGACCACCGCCTCGGCCCGGACCCGCTTCTTCCACTTCGGCACCATCAGGACGACCTTGACCCGGTCGACGGCCGGCTCGGGCCACTCGAAAGGCGGCGCGATGCGCCGGTTCACCTCCACCCACTCGGGCGACCAGCGCGCCGAGCCCCAGGTCTGCATGACCGCGGGGTCGCCCGAGGCGTGATCGATGTGCCACTGGCGGTGATGCTCGGTGTTGAGCACGTACGCGTCGAACCGGTTCTGGTCGGTCCAGGGATAGGGGCCGTGCTCGAGGGCAAGGGCGGCGGCCTCGGTGGTGATCGCGTCGAGCTTGACGTTGAGCCCGTGCGGCAGGCAGACGAGGCGGCGGCGGAGAAACCACGCAGCGACGATCAGGTTGCTGCGCAGGATCAGCGGCTCCCGCCCCGCGTCGCGCACCGAGACGAGCAGGTCCTTGACGAGGCGCGCCGCCGCCCGCAGGGACAGGCGCGGCTCGTAGGCGTCGACCACGCCGTGCCCCCACTCGACGGCGGCGAGCCGCACCCGGTGGCGCAGTAGGAACCAAAACGACCAGGGGAGGAGGTTGCGCGCCCAGCCGACCGGCGCCACAAGCACCCGGCGCAGCCTGCCGCCCCGGCGGGGCCAGACCTCGTGCAGGTGGAAGTTGTCGTAACGCTCGAGGAAGCGAAGCCGGTAGTCGGAGCGCGGGTCGTACCCCGTCGAGACCAGGCCGTGCACCTCCTCCCCCCGCTCCAGCAGCTTCCACGCCACTGGAACCACGTGGTCCACGTCCGCATAGGTGCGGAAGACGAGCAGGACGCTCACGCCGGAGCCTCCGCTCCCGCCGCGTGCAAGGCGAGGCAACCGCGAAGCAACTCGCCCATCTCGGCCAGCGGGACCATGTTGGGGCCGTCGCTCAGCGCCTCGTCCGGGTTCGGGTGTGTCTCCAGGAAGAGGGCATCGACGCCGACGGCTATCGCGGCCCGGGCGAGCGGGGCGGCGAACTCTCGCCGCCCCGAGGAGCGCCCGCCGCCGCCTCCCGGCGACTGCACGCTGTGGGTGGCGTCGAACACGACCGGCGCCAGCCCACGCATGGTGATCAGAGCGCGAAAGTCGACCACCAGGTCGCGGTAGCCGAAGGTCGTGCCCCGCTCCGTCAGCAGGACCCGATCGGTACCGACCTTCTCGACCGCGAAGCGCATGTCCTCCGGTGCCATGAACTGGCCCTTCTTGACGTTCACGGCCCGGCCGGTGGCGCCCGCCGCCGCCAGCAGGTCGGTCTGGCGGCAGAGGAAGGCCGGGATCTGGAGCACTTCCGCCACCTCGGCCACCGCGGGGACGTGGGCGACCTCGTGCACGTCGGTGACCACCGGTACCCCGTAGGCCTCCCTGACCTCCGCCAGCGCCTCGAGCGCAGCCTCGAAGCCGATCGAGCGGAAGGACGACGCGGAGGTGCGGTTCGCCTTGTCATAGCTGGCCTTGAAGACCAGCGGCACGCCGAGCTCCTCGCAGGTGGCCTTCAGCGACTCCGCCACGTGCATCACCAAGTCATGGCTCTCGACCACGCAGGGCCCGGCGAGCAACGCGAGGCGACCGTCGCCGACGCTCACGCCGGGGCCGATCTCGACCGGCGCCTTCACCCCGACAGGTGGGCCTGGACTGCGTCGTGAAGCCGCAGCAGCCCCACGCACCGGTCGCCGTCGACGACCACCGGTGCGGTCAGGAAGGCCTTCTTGCGCTGCTCGAGCAGCAGCAGCGCCTGTGAGAGCGGCAGGTCCGGGGTCACCTTGAGTGGATCGCGGGTCATGATCTCGCCGACCCTGAGCTCGGCCAGGTTGTCGGTGCGCAGCAGGGCGCGCCGCACATCGCCGTCGGTCAGGAAGCCCGTCAGCCGATCGCGGTCGTCGACCACGCAGACCGCGCCGTAGCCGGTGCGGGTGATCTCGATGACGGCCTCCTTAAGGGTGCCGCCGGCCCTGACCAGCGGCAGCTCGTCGCCTCGCCGCATCACGTCGTTGACGCTGAGCGTCAGCCTGGCGCCGAGGGCACCCGCGGGGTGCAGGCGCGCGAAGTCCTCGATGGTGAAGCCGCGTGCCTGGCTGACCGCCGCGGCCAGTGCATCGCCTAGGGCCTGCGCCGCGATCACGCTCGCCATCGGAGCGGCGTCGACGTGGCAGCCTTCGCGCTCCACCGAGGCGTCGAGCGCGATATCCGCCTCGCGTGCCAGCGGCGAGCCGGGGCTGCCGACGATGGCGATGATCGTCACCGTGAACGACCGCAGGTGGGGAACCAAGTCGATCAGCTCGCGGGTCGTGCCGCTCTTGGAGAAGAGGAGCGCGATGTCTCCCTCGTTGAGCACGCCGAGGTCGCCGTGCAGGGAGTCGGAGGCGTTGAGCGAGAGGGCAGGTAGGCCAACCGAGCGCAGCGTCGCCGCCACCTTCTGTGCGGCGTGTCCCGACTTGCCCACGCCGAGCGTGATCACCTTGCCCTCGAGGCCGATCAGCGCCTCCGCGGCACGCTCGAACTCATCGCCCAGGTTGTCGCTCAGGCGCGAGAGCGCCGCGACTGCCTCGCGAATCGCGGCTCGGCCCGTCGCCAGCGACCCGGTCGCGGCCTCGGCCTGGACGGGTCTTGCCTTGCTCATCTCAGGCCTTGCGCGGACAGCATCTCCCGGACCCTCTCGAGCTGCGCGGGGGTATCGACCGAGGGCCCCTGCGGGGGGACCTCGAAGGTGTGGATCTCGAGTCCCGCTTCGAGCCACCGGAGTTGCTCAAGACGCTCAGCCCCCTCCAGCTCGCTGTCGGGCAGTTGGGTGAAGTCTCGCAGGAAGTCCTGCCTGTATGCGTACAAACCGACGTGGCCCCAGAAGGTAGCGCGCTCGACCCAGGCATCGGCCACCGGACCGCCAACGTGGGGGATCGCGCTTCGAGAGCAGTACAGGGTTCGGCCGTCGGCGCGGCGGACCACCTTGACCACGCTCGGGTCGTGCACGTCCTCGGCCCGGGTCATTCGGTAAACCGGCATCGTCACCGGCGCACCGGAAGCGGCGGCCTCGCGCGCGGCCATGCCAACCACCTGGGGGTCGGTGAGCGGGGCGTCGCCTTGGAGGTTGACGACCACGCCGGTTTGGAGGCGGCTCGCGATCGATGCGATGCGGGCGGTGCCGGACTCCAGAGCGGCTTCGGTCATCACCGCCTCGCCTCCGAAGCCGGCGACGACCTCCGCCACCTCCTCCGAATCGGTGGCGACCAGCACCGGGCCGCAGTCCGCCCGAACGGCGGTTTCATGGGTCAGTTCGATCATCGACCTGCCGCCGATGTCGGCCAACACCTTTCGCGACAGGCGCGAGGACTCCAGCCGAGCGGGTATGACGACCGTGGCCGACGGGTCAGCCATGCTCGCGTGCCGACACCGTGCCTGCGCCTTGGTCGGGGGCTTGGCCTGCGCCGTCCCGGGCGGGTCGCACCGACACGGTAAGCGGCGCTGGAGCTGCGTACTCGCCGAGCGAGGGATCGGCTGGCTCAGCGAGAGCCACCGTGAATACGACCTCGCCGCTGGTAGCGGCCACCGCCTCGCTGATCATCCGCTCGAGCTCCTCCGGCGAGACCTCGACCGAAAGGCCCGCGGCCGCGGCCCGACGGACCAGGGACTTCGCCAGACGGGCCGCCTCGGGCGCCTGGCCTTCCGACGCCCGCCCGACCTCGACCAGGCACGAGTAGTGCGGTGGCGGGGGCACCGGGAGCTCCTCGATCATCCCCGGCCCGGGGACTCCGGGAAAGCCCGGCACCCGGAACGCGTCGCCGCAGCGCCAGGAATCGGTGGTGATCGTCCGGTCGTCGACGTAGACGTCGGCGCTCGGCTTGCCGAACACCAATTCATCGTGGGAGACCTCCCAGCGCGCGAGCTGGGCGCGTGTGAGCTCCTCCCAGTCGATTCCGGAGGCGGTGCCGCGCGCCGTGAAGATCACGATCCGGTGCCCGGCCTGGGCGAGCCGGTTGATCCGCTCGATCGCCCAGCGGCACGGCTCGGCCGCCTCGTAGTCCCCGCCCGTGTTGGTGCAGATCGTGCCGTCGAGATCGAAGCAGATGGTCTTGGGGTTAGCGGCCGGCGTCACGGCAGCCCCTCGGGCGATCGGATCAGATCTCCGGCTGGTGGATCTGGGCGCGCGCCATCTTCTCCCGATACCCGTCGAGTGGCTGGTGGGCCTCGGCGCGGAGCCTCGCCTCGTAGGCTCCAGCCACCTCCGCGATTGGCCCCACCATCTCGACCGCTCCATCGTGGAGCCACATTCCACGATCGGCCAGATAGCGGACCGACTGCATGTTGTGACTGACGAAGAGGACGGTCCTGCCGGCTTCCACGAGGGCCCTCATCTCGTCATGGCAGCGAGCCCGGAAGCGATCGTCCACGACCGCCAGCACCTCGTCGAAGATGTAGATGTCGGCCGGGAATCGCAACGCAGTCGCAAACGAAAGCCGGGCCCGCATTCCCATCGAGTAACGCTTCATCGGGGTGTCGATGTGACGCTCCACCTCCGCGAACGCCGCCACCTCGTCCATCGCATCGTCGATCTGCCGGCGGCTGAGGCCCAGAACCGTGCCGAAGAGGACCACGTTCTCCCGGCCCGTCAGCTCGATGTGGAACGCCTGGGCGATCTCGAACAGGGGCAGCACGGTCCCGCGCACCTCCATCTCCCCGCGGCTCGGCACCGTGATCCCCGCGATCATCTGCAGCAGGGTCGTCTTTCCCGACCCGTTCACCCCGAGGACGGCGAGGCACTCGCCGGGGTTGGCTTCGAAGCTGACGTCGTCCACGGCGTCGATGGTGCTGAGCCTGGACCCTCTGAACGTCAGGACGTCCACGGTGCGCCTCAGGCTCAGCAGCTGACCCAGGCGAAAGGTCTTCCCCAGCCCGCGGGCGACCACCGCCGGCGCATTCGCCGGTTGAACGTCGCCCTCACGTCGCAGGCGCTCGTCAGACGACGTCAGCAAAGGCCACCTCCAGCCTGGCGAACAGGCGCCACCCGAGGACGAGCACCAAGAGAGTCAGGGTCGCGGAGGTGATCACCGGAACCACCTGCATTTGGTACCCGCCGAGCAGGCACCACCTCCAGAACTCGATCAGGCCGGTCACCGGGTTGACGGCGAGCAGCCAGACAATCCCCCGAGGGGCGTTCGCGATCGGGTAGGCCACCGGGGCCAGGAAGACCCCGGCTTGGAGCAGGAACGGGAGAACGCCGCGTATGTCTCGCGACACCCCGGCCAGCGATGAGAAGATCGCGACGACGCCGGAGACCAAGGCGAATAGCCAGACGAGCGCCACGGGCAGCAGCAGCGCCTGCACCGGAAGCCCGTTCCCGGTGACGAGGACGCCGACGAACGTCAGGACGAGAGTTGAGGTCAGCACCGGACCGGCCACGAACAGACTCGCCAGAGGCAGCGCGAATCGGGGAAGCAGTACGCGCTTGAGGAACGTGCTGTTGGCGACGATGGCCTCGCTGCCGGTGGCCACGGCCATCTGGAAGTAGGACCACACGCACAGCCCAACCAGGCCGAACAGGGGGTAGGGGACGCCGCCGGTGTCCACGTTCGTGACCCCATCGAAGACCACGGTGAACGCTCCGAGCATCCCGAGCGGCTGAGCCAGGAGCCACAACGGTCCGAGCGCCGACTGCTTGTACTGCACCCGGAGGTCGCGCGCCGCAATCACCCGGATGACGGGGATGCTTGGGGCCAGGTCTCGTAGGCGAAGCCGCCTCTTGACGGGCTTGACCACCCGAGCCTCGGGGATCGGCCGGGGTGGATGCAGGTGGACACCGTCAGGGGAGACGGGATCGATCTCGGAATGGGTGAGAGCGGCTGCCTTCGCCATGTGACCAGAGGTTGCGACAGCCCGGGCTGGTCGCCCCGGCTGAGGGTCCCGGAACATAGCAACAGACGTGCGGCGGGAAACGGCGGTGGCGGCGGGGGTTCAGACGGCTTTGGCCGGCTCAGTGGAGGCGCTTCTGTCCAGGAACGACTGCTGCCAGAGCTCCAGCGTCAGCAGGGCCCAGATCCGCAGGGCGTTGTCCTCGGTGCCCCGCTCGAATGCCCGGAGCATCCGCTGGACCTCGTCCGGATCGACGAGGCCGCGCGAGGCGACGGCGGACGGCGAGAGCACGTCCTCGATCATGGGCTTCAGGTCTCCGGCAAGCCACGAGCGCACAGGCGCTCCGAACCCCGCCTTCGGCCGCCAGATCACGTCTCGTGGAAGCGACCCCTCCTGGCTTCGCTTGAACACGTACTTGCGACGGGTGCGGTGAAGCTTCAGCTGCGGTGGGATCCGCCCGGAGAGCTCCACCAGGTCGTTCCCGAGTAACGGGACCCGAACCTCCGTTGAAGCGGCCATGCTCATCTTGTCGGTGTATGTGAGGTTGAGGTTCGGCAGGAACGTCTTCAGATCCAGGTAGAGCAGGCGGTTGAGCCAGTGCTCTTCCCGGACCCGCTCGAGGTAGGCACGGTGCCGCCGGAACGGATCGTGGCCGTCGAGCGTCGCCCGGAGCTCAGGGCTCAGGACCCGCGGCAATTCGTCCGGGCGGTAGTAGGAGCAGTAGACGAGGTACCGCGTGTCGAAGTCGGCGTCGATCCCACGCAGGAGCTTCATGAGGTTGCGGCGCGGGCCCCGGAGCCGGCCGGGGCGGCCGACGGTCAGCCGCCCCTCGGCGGCTCGGCGAGTCGCCGACCGGAGGGTCCGGGGCAGGAGGTCGGTCGCCCGGCCGATCGCCGCCGCGAGGTGGCGGGGATAACCGGCAAAGATCTCGTCGCCACCCATGCCGCTGAGGATCACCGTCAGTCGCTCCCGCGCCGCGGAGCAGATCAGGTAGGTGGAGATGGCCGCGGGGTCGGCAACAGGCTCGTCCATATGCCAGACGAGCTTGGGAAGGAGGTCCACGATGTCCGCCTTGAGGATTCGCTCGTGATAGTCGACCCCAAACTGGCGGGCAACTTTCCGCGCGTAGCCAACGTCGTCTGGAACGATCTCGTGCTCGAGGTCCTCGGGGTCGAATCCGATCGTGTACGCCGTCACGCCATCGGTGCGTCGGGACAGCTCCGCGACGATCGCGCTCGAGTCCACGCCGCCGCTCAGGAAGCTCCCAAGCGGCACGTCGGAGACTGTCTGCGCCAGGATCGTCTCCCCGGTCGTACCGCGGACCTCATCCACCCATTCATCCTCGGAACGGGCGTCGACGTCGAAGCTCATGTCCCAGTACTCCCGTAGCTCGAAACGGCCTTCCCGCCACCGGGCAAAGTGACCGGCGGGGAGGGTGTGGATGCCCTCGAACATCGTGTCGGGATCGGGGACCCAGAGGAAGGTGAGGAAATCGGCCACCCCCGCGGGGCGAAGACGCGGGCGGGGCAGTGCCGGGAGCAGCGCCTTGACCTCGGAGCCAAACCAAAGGGCTCCTTCGTGCTGGGCGTAGTAGAGCGGCTTCACCCCCAGGCGGTCCCTCGCGAGGAACAGCTCGCCCAGCTCGGCGTCCCAGATGGCGAAGGCGAAGATCCCGTCTAGCCGATCCAGCATCGCGGCGCCGTGCCGCGCGTACATGGCAAGCAGCACCTCGGTGTCGCAGTCGGAGCGAAAGGAGATCCCGCCACCCTCGAGCTCGCTACGCAGCTCACGAAAGTTGTACAGCTCGCCGTTGTAGGTGACCCAGAAGCGCCCATCGGCCGTAGCCATCGGCTGGGCGCCACGCTCGCTCGGATCGATGATGCTGAGTCGGCGATGCCCGAGGGTCGCCGGCGGGCGACCCTCGAGCGCCTCGAACCCACGCACGCCCCAGCCGTCCGGTCCCCGATGCTCGATCGCCTCGCACATGGTGCGGACAAGCGGCTCATCCATCCGACCGGCCACGCCGCAGATGCCGCACATCTCTCAGAGGCTCTCGGAATCGCTCGCCACTTCCGTTGCATAATCCCAAAGCGGTGATCGACCCCGACAATCTCGTCGCTACGCAGGAGTCCATTTCGGCAACCGGCCACTCGGACTCCTTCTGGGACGCCTACCAACCCGGCTTTCGGTTCTCCGAGCACGAGCCGGGCAGCGCCGAGTTCTTCGCCGAGGTCGAACGCCACCGCTACCAGCTCGAGCCTCACATCCCGGAGCTCGCGCAGTTCCCGCGCTGGGAGGGACGGGACGTACTCGATGTTGGTTGCGGAATCGCGACCGATGGGATCCAGTTCGCCCGCCACGGGGCGCGATACACCGGTGTGGACCTCAGCATGACCGCGCTCGATCTAGCCCGGCGTCGCTTCGAGCTCGAAGGCCTGCCCGCCGAGGTTCTGGCGGCGCCTGCGAACGATTTGCCGTTTGGCGACGAGTCCTTTGACCTGGTCTACTCGCACGGCGTGATCCATCACATGGAGGACACCCGCGGCACCGTTCAGGAGTTCCATCGGATCCTCCGGCCAGGCGGCTCGGCATTGGTGATGGTCTATCACCGCAACTCCGTGAACTACCGCTTGAACATCATGGTTCTCAGACGACTGCTGGCGGCAACCCTGCTTGTTCCCGGCATGCCTCGCCTGGTTGCCGACCTCACCGGCGAAAGCCCCTCCGTACTTCAAGGGCACAGGGCGCTGCTTCGAGAGCATGGCTTGCGGTATCTCACGGACCGCAAGCTGTTTCTCTCCAATAACACGGACGGACCCGGCAATCCGCTGTCCAAGGCTTACACCGGCGAGGAGGTACGGAAGTTATTTCGAGACTTCCCGACCGTCCGCACATGCGCGCGGTATCTCAACCTGCGCCTGCTCCCTGCGGGTCGCCGCCTCGAGAAAAGCCGTCTCGGCAACTGGCTCGGGCATCGCGCGGGCTGGCATCTATACGTCCTGGCTGTGAAGTGAGCGGTGCCTAAATCCCCCGCACAGCCGTCGCGAGGCGATCAGAGGGCAGTGCCCGCCCCTTCGCCCACGCGGCGCCCTTCCTCAGCAGGCCGGATGCTGTCGCCTCCGATTCCATGGACGCATCGTGACCGGGGCCTGAGGACGCTCCCAAGCCTGCCTAGGTCCCGGGGGCGATGGCCGTAAGCCCGGCATCCTCCGCGGCGCGCTGCAGGCGCCGGTCGTAGACGACGAAGGCCGACAGCTCGTCACCAAGCGCTAGGGCGGAGGCAATGTGGATCGCATCCAAGGAGCGAACGGCCGCGGGCACGACAGAACGAGCCCCCGCGATCACATTCGCGTCGAGCCCGACCAGATCAATCTCCTCCACGAGCCGATTCGCCCGCTCGACCGCGGCGGGCGGCTCTCCGGCCCGCTGCACCGCGCGCGGCACTTCCACCGCGGCAACGACGGAGGAGGCGGGGCTCACTTCATCCGAAACGAAGCGCAGGAGCGCTTCGCTTTCCGCCTCGTCGATGACCAGTTTGACCAGCGCGGACGCGTCCGCGTAGACCAAGCGGGGCACCTACAGCCGTTCTTCTCGCTCGGCCTCCAGAGCCTCGCTGACCGACATGTGGCCCCTGCGGGGTAACGGAGGGCCGAGGTCGGCGAGACGGCCACGCGCCGGGATCAGCTTTCCCTCTGCGATCAGCCGGTCGCGGGCGCTCGCCCGCTCCGGAACCGGAGTAAGGCGCGCCACCGGGCGACCGCGGGAGGTGATCTCCAACGTCTCCCCGGCTTCGACGCGTTTCAGGTACTTGCTCGCGTTTTGCCGCAGCTCTCTAACCCCGATCGTCTTTCGCTCCATGTAGCACATGGTAGCACTACGGCACTTCCCTCCCACGCTCCGGTGATCATCGCGCGGGCCGCTCGAGCGCCCGTGTCAGCCTCGCGCGCAGCCCGTCCGGATCGACGGCCGGAAAGCGGTAGAGCTCGGTCCGGCGCGATCACCGAGAGGCCGGCCTGCGCGAGCGCTCTCTATGTGTCGAGGTATGCGATCGCCAGCGGCGCGTGACGTGCGATCGCATCGAAGTCCGCGTCTCGATGGAGGAGGTGTGCGCCTGCTCGGATGGCCACGACCGCGATCAGACAGTCGGGGAGTCTGCGGATGGTCGTTCCCTCGCGGCGACATGCCCGATACAGCGCCGCAGCGGCTTCGTGGTCGGATGGCTCCTCCAGCGGCAGGAAGTGGCACCGATCGAGCAGCCGTCGCAGATCGCGGGCGTGACGCTCGTCGCGCGCGCCGGCGAGGACTTCGAGCACCACGAGCCCCATGGTCGCCAGGGGCTCGTCGCCCCCGATGGCCTCAGTTAGCCGGCGATCGACTGAACTGTCGGTAGCGCGGTGAAACTCGATCCACGCGGAGCTATCGACGAGGATCACGACGACGAGCTCGAATACCCGCCGCGCAGATCCTCCAGTTCGCCCTCCCAGCCCCGGCCGCGCATCGCCAGCGCCTCTTCTCGGCTCATCGGCTCCAGATCAAGTCTTCGCAGGGCTAGATCGATCGCGGCGCGCTTTGTTCGCAGCCGGTAGCGGTCCATGATGCGCCGGATCAGCTTGTCGTCGATCTCCACGTTGGTGCGGGTTATGTGTATACCTTACACATCGGGTACACCCATGGTCGACGCCGTATCATTGCCCGCCGTGCGGGTCCTGGTGACCGGAGGGGCGGGGTTCATCGGCTCGAACGTCGCGGTGGCCCTTGCGCGGCGTCACGCGGGATGGGAGGTGGTCGCGGCGGACAACCTCTACCGCCGCGGCTCGGAGCTCACGCTCGAGCGGCTCCGTGAGGCGCGCGTCCGCTTCGTCCACGCCGACGTTCGCGACCCGGACGATCTCGACCGCGTGGGCGAGATCGATGCGCTGATCGAGTGCTCGGCCGAGCCGTCGGTGCTGGCGACGGCAGGCGGCGGGCGGCGGTTCGCGGTCAAGACGAACCTGCTCGGCGCGCACCACTGCCTCGAGCTGGCGGCGCGTCACACGGCACAGGTGATCTTCCTCTCGACCAGCCGGGTCTACCCCGTCGCCGCCCTCAACGAGCTCGCCTACGAGGAGAACGAGACCCGCTTCGTGCTCGCCGACAAGCAGCCGGTTCCCGGGGCGTCGGCCGAGGGCATCGCGGAGAACTTCCCGCTGGAGGGAGCGCGAACGCTGTATGGAGCCACGAAGCTCGCCGCCGAGCTCCTGGTTGCCGAATACGCCGAGCAGTTCGGCCTCGCGACGACCGTCAACCGCTGCGGCGTCGTCGCCGGGCCGTGGCAGTTGGGGAGGGTCGACCAGGGCGTGTTCACGTACTGGCTGCTCGCCTTCTATCTGCGGCGCGAGCTGAACTACATCGGCTACGGCGGCACCGGCAAGCAGGTGCGCGACCTCCTGCACGTCGACGATCTGATCGACCTGATCGACGAGCAGCTCGCTGCGCCCGAGAGCTGGAAGGGGATCACCACGAACGTCGGCGGCGGACCGGAGTGCAGCCTGTCGCTGCGGGAGACCACCGAGATCTGCCGCGAGCTGACCGGAAACGAGGTCGAGATCGGCTCGATCCCCGAGCCGCGCGCCGGAGACGTGCCGATCTACGTCTCCGACTGCCGGGCCCTGTTCGGCCGCACCGACTGGCGGCCCCGGCGAAGCGCCCGCGAGATTCTCGTCGACACCTATACGTGGATCGACGACCACGAGTCGCTCCTGCGTCAGGCAATCTAGGCGGATGACGGTCGCGATCGTCACCGGATCCGGGGGCCTGATCGGCTCCGAGTCGGTGCGCTTCTTCTGTGGTGAGGGCTACCAGGTGATCGGGATCGAGAACGACATGCGGGCCTACTTCTTCGGCCCGGAGGCATCGACGGCGCCCGTCACCGCGCGCCTTGAGGAAGAATACGACGCCTTTCGCTCGCTCGATCTGGACATCCGCGACGCCGAGGGCGTCGAGCGGCTGTTCGAGCGCCAGGCGCGCGAGATCGAGCTGGTGATCCACGCCGCCGCTCAGCCCTCCCACGACTGGGCCACAAGGGAGCCGCAGACGGACTTCGCGGTGAACGCCAACGGGACCCTGAACCTGCTCGAGGCGGCTCGCCGGCACGCTCCCGACGCGTCCTTCGTGTTCGCCTCCACGAACAAGGTCTACGGCGACCGCCCGAACGACCTGCCCTTGATCGAGACCGAGACGCGCTTGGAGCTGCCTCCGGATCACCGCTGGTACGGCGGCATCGACACCTCGATGCCGATCGACCGCTCGACGCACTCGCTGTTCGGCGTCTCGAAGGCCGCGGCCGACCTCGCGGTGCAGGAATACGGACGCTACTTCGACATGCCCACGGTGTGCTTCCGCGGCGGCTGCCTGACCGGGCCGCAGCACGCCGGCGCGCAGCTTCACGGATTCCTGGCCTACCTGGTCAAGTGCGCCGTCACCGAGACGCCCTACACCGTGTTCGGCTACCGCGGCAAGCAGGTCCGCGACAACATCCACGCCCATGACGTGGTCACGGCGTTCGCCGCCTTCGCCGGCCGGCCCCAGGCAGGCGCCGTCTACAACCTCGGCGGCGGGCGCGAGTCAAACGTCTCGATGCTCGAGGCGATCGCGCTCTGCGAGGACGTCGTCGGCCGGCCCCTGAGCTGGGCGCTGGACGAACGGGCGCGGATCGGCGATCATCGCTGGTGGATCTCGGACCTGAGCGAATTCCAGGCGGACTATCCGGACTGGGAGCTCACCTACGGGATCGAGGAGATCGTGAGGGAGATCTACGAGCAAAACGTCGAGCGCTGGCTCGCCGCGGGGGTCGAGTGAAGCTCTCGATCGTGATCCCCGCGCACAACGAGGAGGGCGCGATCGCGAGCACCCTCGAGTCGACGAGCGAGGTGCTCGATCGTGAGGGGATCGAGCACGAGATCGTCGTCGTCGACGATTCGAGCGGCGACCGGACGGCGGAGCTCGTAAAGGGCCTCGCCCAGCTCGATGGGCGCGTCCGCTACCTGCGCTCGCCGTACCCGATCGGGTTCGGCTTCGCCGTTCGGGCCGGCCTCGATGCCTACACGGGCGATGCGGTTGCCACGATGATGGCCGACGGCTCCGACGACCCCGAGGACCTCGTCTCCTACTACCGCCTCCTCGCCGCCGGCTACGACTGCGCCTTTGGCTCTCGGTTCATCCCCGGCGCGGAGGTGAGCGACTACCCGCGCCTGAAGCTGCTCCTGAACCGGATCGTCAACAACGGGATCCGGATGATGTTCGGACACGGGTACAACGACACGACCAACGCCTTCAAGGCCTACCGGCGCGAGGTCATCGACAGCGTCAAGCCGCTGCTGTCCCACCACTTCAACCTCACGGTGGAGCTGCCGCTGAAGGCGGTCATCCGCGGCCACTCCTACGCGATCACGCCCACCAACTGGCGCGGGCGCACAGTCGGAAAGTCGAAGCTCCAGCTCCAGGAGATGGGAAGCCGCTACCTCTTCGTCGTCCTCTACGCCTTCTTCGAGCACCACCTGAGCCGCGGCGACTACCGGCGCCGTGACGCCGAGGCGAAGCACCACCGCTGGCGGGCGGGGCGGCCCGGGAGCCTGCCCCGCGCGGGCGCCAGGCGTCGGGGCTCCGTCGAGGCCTCACCCCCTCGCAACCGGAACTGAAGCTCAGGCGGGATCGGTGGGCTGCACGATCAGACGGTGAGCCGGCGCTTGAGCTCGGCGCGAAGGTGCTCGGGAATGCCCGGCACCTCGTCCAGCTCCTCGACCGAGGAATAACCGCCGCGGGCCTCGCGATAGCGCAGGATGCGATTGGCCTGGGTCATCGACATACCAAGCTCGCGCAGGTCCTCGAAGCTCGCGGTGGAGAGGGCGACCGTCCCGTCGGTCCTCCCCCGGGGCGCTGGCCGCCGCCTGCGGGTGGCGGCGGGCTGCGGCTTGGGGGCCGCGGAGCGTGCTCCGGGAGCTGCCTCGGGCTCGGGACGGCCCCCCCGCCCGGGCGCGATCGCCCCGAGCCTGCGTCGGTAGCGCAGGGCGGCGGCCGTCAGCGCGACGAGAGCCGCACCCAACGCCAGTACCAGGAGGATGGCGTTGCCGGTGATCCACTCGCTGACCCGCGTGGCCAGGGCGGGCTTGGCCTGCGGGGTGACGCTCACCGTGAGCGAATCGAGCTCGCGCTTGCCCTCCAGCAGGCGCAGCTCGAGCTCGTAGCTCTGCGCTTCGCCGGGCAGCTCGATCGAGCCGGAGACCTCTCCCGTGTCGCCGGGAGCGGTCGCGGCGGCGTCGAGCGGCTGCGTACCGGCGACCTTGCCCGCCACGCCCCGGTGGACGGGGCGAATGCGCACCTCCGCCCGCGGCGCGAAGGACACGTTGCCCGTGTTCCGATAGCTCGCCCGGACCTCCACGGGGTCGCCCTCGTAGGCGGTGGGGGCGGGGAAGTCGCCGAGCGCGGCGGAACGGAACTCGACCGCGCTTACCCCTCCCAAGACCATCGTTCCGCGGGTGGCGGCGGTCTCACCCGCCATCCTCAGCGTCGCTTCGAGAGGGTAGGTTCCGGGCGGAAGCCGCTCGTCGATGATTCCCGAGAGCTCGACCGTGGCGCCCGGCAGGATCCTGGCGCGGCTCAGCCTGGCGGCGGCGCGCACGTCCCCGCCCGGGTCGAGCACGCGAACCCTGCCGTGGGCGCCGAGATAGGCGTTGCCGCGGTTCGTCACCGGGACCACTAGCCGGATCCGTCCCTTTCCCGCCTGCTCCGCGTGAATCCTTGCGGCATCGATGCGGACCCGGCGCCGATCCAACGGCGGGTCGAGCAAGACGCTCGCGTTCAGCCTCAACACCGAGATGATCTGCTGCCGCTGCGTTCGCTTGGGGCGTGCCTCGAAGAGGAGGCCGCCATAGAGGCCGCCGGAGCGGGGTATGCGCTTGACGACGCCGGTCGCGGAATGCTCGGCTCCAGGCGGGAGGTCGAAGGCCGTCGCGGTGGAGCCGAGGAACCTGCGGGCCCTCCGCAGCGAAGGCCCCTCGTCGCCCACAGTGATCCCGCCCTGGCGGTCCTGGGCCAGGAGCACCGGGAAGACGCGCACCCCGTATCCGGTCGACGTCTGGTTCAAGAGGCTGAAGGGCCCCAGGCGCAGGCCGGGGCTCGCCACGGTCTCGACCCTGGAGGGGGAGAGGACCAGCCCAGGCGGCGGCTGGGCGCGAGCGGCGCGCGCCTGGGGCGCGACCGTCAACGCCACTCCGCTACATAGGAGGAGCGCCACGGCCGAACCGAGGCGGTTCGCGAGCGCGCAATCCCACCGGCGGAATGGCCCGGCAACAAAAGGGGTCATGCCGGGCGGCAGGGCGGCCTGCTCGGGCGAGCTCGCGCGCGCTCCCGCTTCCCTGGCTCCCGCTTCCCTATCCGGTCACGGTATAGGTGGCGGTCAGGCTGTAGCAATCGGCCGCGGTCACGGCCTCGGTCGCTCCCAGCGACTGCTTGTAGGTGACGGTGGTCGCTCCTACGAGGGAGCCGGTCGCCACCGTCGCCGGGGTGCCGGAGAGGCTGGTGAACGTGGTGCCGTCGGGGCTCCACTGAAGCGCGTTGGTGAGACTGCCGCCGAGCAGCGCCCCGCCGATGCAGTTGACCTTGTCCATCCGCCCGGCCGTGCCCGAGCCGCTCCCGTCCTGATCCGAGATCGTCAGGGTCCAGCTGGGGCTGGTGCTCGTCACCGTGACCACGGAGGTCGCCGTGGCCGGGGTGGCGTGCGTGAGCACCAGCGCCGCGGGGCTGGCGACCGCAAGCGAAAGCTCGGGAGCGGCGGTGCCGGTGATGGCGGAGGTGCTCGAGTCCGTGGTCGCGAGGGCACCTGCCGGCGCGATCAGACCCGCGGCCAAAACGCTTAGGGCGAACGCCAGTGACTTGGCGCATGCAGATCCATTCATGAGAGGACTCCTTTGCCGAGTGGACAGTTTTTGTCCTGAATGTTCTCCTTTGGTCCCCGACCCTCGGAGCAGAAGCGGGCGTGGTCGAGGAGTTGCTGAACTCAGGACGCTTATCGGCATGCGGTCGCGCTGCCTTTAGCGGCCGCCTCCACGGGGGGCAGTCGCCTACAGCCCCAGCGTCTTGGCGATGATGTTGCGCTGGATCTCCGAGGTGCCGCCGTAGATCGTCGAGACCAGGGTCTGGCGGACGAGCCGCTCCATGTCGTACTCCGAGGAGTAGCCGTAGCCGCCCATCATCTGCATGCCCTCGAGCGCGGCCTTCTGCGCGGTTTCGGTCGCGAAAAGCTTCACCATGGAGGCCTCGCGAGGGAGCATCCGGTCCGGATCCTGGTCGACCTTGGAGGCGACCCACCAGGTCAAAAGTCGCGCCGCCTCCAGCTCGGTCGCCAGGTCGGCAAGGCGGTGCTGGAGCGCCTGAAAGGAGCCGATCGGACGGCCGAACTGGCGGCGCTCCTTGACGTAGGCGAGGGCGTCGTCGAAGGCGCGCTGGCCGATCCCCAGCATCGTCGCGGCGAGGATCAGGCGCTCCACGTTGAGGCCGGCCATGAGCTGGGTCCAGCCCGCATCGACCTCGCCGAGCACGGACGCGTCGGGCGCCTCAACCTCGTCCAGGTAGAGATGGGCGGTCTCGCGCCCCCCCATCGTCTCGATCGGGTCGATCCGCAGGTTCGGCGCCCCCGTTGGGATCCAGATCATGGAGAGGCCCTGGTGCTTGTCGTCGGACTTGGTGGTGCGGCAGACGACGAGGATGTGACGGGCGATGCGGGCGTTGGAGCAGAAGACCTTCTGCCCGCGCAGGACGAAGCCGCCGTTCATCCGCTCCGCGGAGGTGGAGAGCGAGCCGACGTCCGAGCCGGCCTCGGGCTCGGTCATCGCGATCGCCTCGACCTCGCCGCGGGCGATGCCGCCGAGGATGTCCGCCTTCTGCTCCTCGGTTCCGAAGCGCTGCGCGGCGCCGGCGACGATCAGGGTCGTCGCGTAGCCGCCGATCGGGGCGAGCCCGCGCGAGCTCTCCTCCATGAACAGGCAGGCGTCGAGCATCCCGCCGCCCGAGCCGCCGTAGCCGTCCGGGATCGTCACTCCGAGCCAGCCGAGCTCGGCCATCTTGCGGTAGAGGGAGTCGTTGTGCGCCTCGGTGTAGCCCTTGGTCAGCTCCTCGCGCTGTGCCTGGGTGCCGCACTCGCGCCGGCAGAAGTCGCGGATCGCGGCGACGAAGTCCCGCTGCTCGTCGGTGAGGGAGAAGTCCACGGAGCCGGCAGTCTAGGGGGAGGCAACGGGTCGCTCAGAGCCCGGAGCGGGATTCGAACCCGCGACCCCCTCCTTACCATGGAGGTGCTCTGGCCGGCTGAGCTATCCGGGCGAGAGGCTCACGATAGCGTCGCCATGAGGGCCGACGCGAGGCCGTCCACGTCCTCCTCGGTCGTATCCCAGGAGCACATGAGGCGCACCGTGCCCGCCGCGTCGTCCCAGACGTAGAAGGGGTGCTCGGCCGGGAGGGCCTTGCGCAGCCGATCGATCCCAGGTCTCGGCAGGTTCGCAAAGACGCCGTTGGCTTCCACCCTGTAGACGAGCTCGACGCCGTCGAGGTCCGTGATCGCCTCGGCGAGGCGGCGGGCCATCGCATTCGCGTGCGACGCATTTCTGAGCCACAGGTCACCCGCGAGGAGGGCCTCGAACTGCGCCGCCAGGAAGCGCATCTTGGAGGCGAGCTGCATGGATTGCTTGCGGACGTAGAGGAAGTCGCGGGCGAGCCCCAGGCGCAGGAAGACGACCGCGTCGCCGATCAGGAGGCCGTTCTTCGTGCCGCCGAACGACAGGACGTCGACGCCGGCGTCGGCGGACAGGGCACCGAGGGAAACGCCGCGCGAAGCGGCGGCGTTGGCGAGCCGGGCCCCGTCGACGTGGAGGTACAGGTTGTGCTCGTGGGCGAGGTCGGCGAGGGTGCGGACCTCGTCGGGCGCATAGACGGTGCCGAGCTCGGTCGCGTTCGAGATCGAGACGACGCGTGGCTGGGATGCGTGCTGGTCGCCGACGCGCTCGATCCGGCTTGCGACGAGGTCGGGGGTGAGCTTGCCGTCGGGCGTCGGGACCGGCAGGAGCTTGACTCCCGCAATCCGCTCCGGCGCGCCGCACTCGTCCACGTTCAGGTGGGCGGTGTCGGGGCAGATCACCGCCTCGTAGGGGCGGGTCAGAATCTGGAGGCAGAGGACGTTGGCGCCGGTGCCGTTGAAGACCATGAACGCCTCGGCCTCGGGGCCGAAGTGGTCGCGGAAGCACTCCCTGGCGCGGGCCGTGTAGTCGTCGTCGCCGTAGGCGACCACGTGGCCGTCGTTGGCCGCGGCGATCGCCTCGAGGACCTCCGGGTGGGCGCCCGAGTTGTTGTCGCTCGCGAAGCCGCGCGGATGCTCGTCACTCACGGATGGAGTGATAGCCGCTTGCCGTTCATCTTCGCGGCGGCGTCGCTGCACACGAAGGCGATCGCGTCGGCGAGGTCCTCCGCAGAGGTGAACGTGCGGAACTCCTTCTCGGGGCTCTCCTCCCGCATCCGTGGGGTGAGGATGGCGTTGACGACGACGATGTTGGCGGTGGCGCGGGTGTCCTTGAAGGAGTCGGCCAGGGCGAGCGTCCAGCTCTCGGCTGCCGCCTTCGCGGCCGCGTAGGAGGCGTTGGTGCCCTCTGGATTCTGCGCCTGGGAGGAGGAGACGAGGACGAAGCGGCCGTGCTCTGATGCGGTCAGGGCGTCGCAGAAGGCGCGCGTGGTGTGCTGGACGGTGCGGACGAGCAGGTCGTGGAGCCAGTGATAGTCCTCGAGCGGCGCCTCGGCGAGTGGCTGGCCGCCTCGCCAGCCGCCGACGAGGTGAAGGAGGCAATCGACGCCGCCGTGACGCTCGCGCAGATCGGCCGCCCACTGGCGGGCGGCGTCCTCGTCGAGCAGGTCGACGGCGCGGCCGTCGAAGCGGCCCTCCGGAAGCCCGAGGTCGTCGCCGAGGGAGTCGAGGCGCTCCTGGGAGACATCGGTGGCTGCGATAGTGGCGCCGTCATCGGCGAGGCGGCGCGCCACCGAGGGGCCGAGGCCACCCGCGGCGCCGGCGATCGCGGCGACGCGTCCATCGAGATCAGGCATCCGGATGATTCTCTCCGACGCGGCGAACCCGCGCTTTGTCGCCCATAGCGTGCACAAGCGCGGGCTCGGCGAGCACTAGAGCGCGTCGTCCGGACGCGTCAGGGCGGGCTCGAGCTTCTTTTGGAGCTGCACGTAGAAGAGGCTGAGGGGGAACTCGTCGTCCTTCACGAGGTCGACGAGCTCCTTGGGCTCGTCTGCCTCCGGCAAATCGCGGCCCTCCTTCGCCCAGCGGGAGCCGTCGGCGGGAGCGACGTAGCTGGAGACGAGGTCGTGTGCGGCGATCCACTGGCCGAGCTTGGAGCGGTCGATCCCGGAGTGGTAGAGCTCATGCACCCGCTCGCGCAACGCTCCGACGCCGTCGGCGACGCGTTCCCAGTCGATCGTCATGCGGTTATCGGTCCAGTGGAGGTAGCCCTCCTTGTGGAGGAAGGCGAACAGGAGCTGGCCGCCGAGGCCGTCGTAGTTGCGGACGCGGCTGCCGGTGACGGGAAAGCGGAAGAGCCGGTCGAAGAGGATCGCGTACTGCACGTAACGCGCGAACGCGAATCCCTCGGCCTCGAGCTTCACGGCCTCGCCGAACGCGGTGAGGTCGCAGCGCAGCTCCTCCAGCGAGTACATCCAGTAGGGGCTTCGCTGGCGGATCATGAATGGGTCGAACGGGAGGTCCCCGTGCATGTGGGTGCGGTCGTGGATCAGGTCCCAGACGATGTAGGCGTCCATGGACAGCTCCGGCGAGGTGAGCAGACAAGCGGCGTCGGGCGGCAGGTTCAGGTGCAGGCGGCGGGCGGCCTCGCCGGCGACGCGGCGCAGGCGCTCGGCCTCGCGGTCGCAGAAGATGGCGCCGAAGTAGCTGGGCGGACGCTCGGCGGTGGAGAAGGTCTCGGGGAAGAGCACCGCGGACTCGGAGTCGTAGCCGGAGGTGTAGTCGACGAAGTTGACGGGGACGAATTTCGGGTTGTCGTAGCCGGAGCGCTCCAGCTCGGCGACGAAGTCGGGCCAGGGGACGCGGACGATGAGGGCCTCGAAGCAGGTGTCGCTGGACGCGTTCTGCTTGTACATCGGGAAGACGACGAGTTGCTCCGTGCCGTCGCGGCGGTCGCGCTCGGGGTGGAAGGCCTCGACGGAGCGGATGAAGTCGGGCTTCGCGAAGCCGGCGTCGGCCCAGTCGCGGAGGTCGGAGCGCAGGGCGTCGATGTAGTGGCGCTGGTGAGGGAAGTAGCGCTTCAGGGTCTGGGCCGCCTTGGCGATCGTGTCGGTGAGCTGGCTGAGGCGGTCGGGGTCGTGCTTCGAGGTGTCGACCGAGCCGTCGGGCTCCTGGGTGGCGCGGAGCTCCTCGACGGCCGCCTTCAGCTCCGCCCAAGCGGGATCTGCTTTGGCCGGCGAGTCGGCGACGGGCACGAGCCCGGCGAAGGCGGGTTGGGCGGCCCAGTAGACGAGGTTCAGCCACAGCGATTCGTTGTCGAGCTCGGCAATGCAGTCGTCGCCGAAGAGGTCGGAGTCGGCGAGGACGGCGACGCGGCCGGCGCCGTACTCGGCGATCGCCGCGAGGGGGGCGTCGGGCGGCGATGCGGTCGGGGAGGTGCGGGCGATCACGCGGGCGCCGTCGTGGAGGGCGAGGGTTCCGGCGCGATAGAAGCAGGCCTGGTGGACGCGGGCGAGGAGGTCCATGCGGGGGGCGTCCCCGGCCGCTCTGGCGCCGTTCGCGGTTCCGTTCTCGAGCTGGGCGAGCACCCAGGAGGGAGCGGAATGGTGGTGCTCGTAGTCCTGGACGGTGCGGTTCTCGATCTCGATGCCGAAGCGCTTGAGCAGGTCGTTGAGGTTGTTGCCGTACTTCTCCTGCTCGGTCTCGCCGAGCACGATGAGGCCACCACCGCCGCGCACGAACTCCTCGATCGCGTCGAGCTCCGCGTCGGTGAAGCGGGGGCTGCGCGAGTTGGTGGTTGCCTCCCACTTGGGGTCGGAGGGGTGGGCGATGACGAGGACGTCCGCGCCGGCGAGGTTCTCGCGGACGAGGGGGCGGTCGGCGTTGGGCAGGACCTCGAAGTCGCGGGCGGCGAGGCTGGCGGCCGCCGTGGCGTATGAGGAGTCCGCGGGGTGGGCGGGCTGCATCTCCTGCGCCACCTCCGGGCGGATCGTCCACGCCTCGGAGTGGGCTTCGTCGAAGAGGATGCGGGCGACCTTCGGCTGGGAAAGGCGGGCGACCTTCGGCTGGGCGAGCGGCGTGGTTCGTTCGTCCGCGAGCGGCATTCCCTAACGGTACGGGGCGGTTGCGACGGCGTCAATGGGGGATGCGGTGCGGATCTGCGCAACAATTCGCCATATGGACGCGCTTGATCGCAGGATTCTTGCGCTGCTGGTGGAGGACGGGCGGCGCACCTACGACGACATCGGGCGGCGGGTGAGCCTGTCGGCGCCGTCGGTAAAGCGGCGCGTGGACCGGCTGCGGTCAAGCGGCGCGCTGGAGGGGTTCACGGCGGTGGTGGACCACGGGGCGATGGGGTGGAACACGGAGGCGCTGGTGGAGCTCTTCTACCGGCCGGGGACGACGCTCGACGAGGTGGCGGACACGCTCCGTCGCCATCCGGAGGTGGTGGAGGCGTGGAGCGTCACCGGCGAGGCGGATGCGATCGCGCGGGTGCGGACGGAGGACAACACGGGTCTCGAGCGGTTGATCATGGAGCTGCAACGAAACGGCTTGGTGGTGCGCACCCGCTCGCAGGTGGTGATGTCGCGGCTGGTGCAGCACGGGGCGGCGGAGCCGAACTGAGGGTCGGTTACCGGGTGGGCCTGAGGAGCTCGACCTCACAGCTCAGCCCCTCGAGGCGCATCGCCTTCCTGTCGCCGCAGATGATGAGGCCCACTTCGGAGTGCAGGTCGGCGCTGGCGAGGATGAGCGCGTCCGGCATCCGTAGGGATCGCCGCCGGCTGCGGAGCTCTGCGGCCCGTTCGGCGGTCTCCAAGTCGACGGGAACGATCTCCGTCACCAGGTCGCCGAAGAAGCCGCGGACGATCGGCTCGTCATGGTGGCCGAGCTTGGCGCCGGTGAGCACCTCGGCGTAGGTCACGACCGAAGCGAGCAGCGTGTCGCCGCGCCCGAGCAATTCTCTGATCCTGGCCGCTGCTTTCGGATGAAGCGCGTCGCTCTCGTCGAGGAAGCCGACGACGACATCGGAGTCGAGCGCTACCGCCACTCGTCTCTTAGGGCGTCAACGCTCCTTCGAAGCTTCCCGCCGGTATCGAGGGCCCCGGAGTAGCGATCCACCAGTTCGTCGAGCCGGGTCAGTACCACCTGCCCCGCCCCGCGGGCCTCCACCTCAAGCGTGTCGCCCGGTTGCAGACCGGCGGTGCGGAAGGCCGCCGCGGGGATCGTGACCTGGTGCTTGCTGGAAATGCGGGTCCTGCCAGGCTGACGCGCGGTGGCGCGGCGCTCGTATCTCTTTACCTTTTTCTCCACAAGTAAAGAATAGCGGGCGACTCTGCGCGTATGCCTCCGCCGCGGCATCGCGGCCGAAGCCCGTGCGCGCCGTTTCGTGCACCGCCATCGAGCCGACCCTACGCGATCGTGTCGGGAGACACGCGCATCGTTATGGCTTCGAATCGACTCCGTGACGAGACTGTCACGTATGCCGGAAATGGCTTGTTTACGGGCCTTTTCCGCCCCTCGGTCACCTATGTTGGACGCATGCCTTCGCCCCTCAAGCCGCGCGAGCAGGGTGACCTCGGCGAGATATCCGCGATGGAGTGGCTCGCGAGCAAGGGCGCTCGTATCTATCTCCCGGTGGGCCACAGCCCGGACGTAGATCTCATCGCGGATCTCGGCAATCGCGTCGTCCGGGTCGAGGTGAAGACCTCCACCCAGCGCAGGGGTGATGGCCGGTGGGCCGTTCTAATCTCGACACGCGGCGGCAACCAGAGCTGGACGGGTCTCGTCAAGTACTTCGAGCCATCCAGGTGCGACTACCTATTTGCACACGTTGGCGACGGCCGGCGATGGTGCATTCCGACGGAGCAGCTCGAGTGCCGCTCACAATTGACGCTTGGCGGTGCGAAGTACGCCGAGTTCGAGATCGAGCCAGGCTGTGCGCTAGCCGAAGCGCCGTCACTAGAATCGGGTTCCCTCCCGGGGGAGCGCCGACGTGGGAGAGTCGGGCTGGACTGTAAATCCAGTGCCTCGATTGCTGAGTGGGTTCGAATCCCACCTCCCCCACTGGATCCACCCGCGATCGGTCGAACCCGGATCTCCGCAAATCACCAACTCACGATTCCGACCGCCCCATTCAGAGCGGCGGGGCTTCAGGTGGGGGACCAGCTTCGCGTAAAGCCAGAGGGCGATGGGCGTGTCACCTTGACCCGCATTGACGTGCCGCCCAAGACGTAAACACGCTTCCGTCTTGTTTGTGAACGTCGTTACGACCTGGTCCGGCAGGTCCGTGACGTCCTACTACTAGTGCTAGTCGACTGGCCGCTCGGCTCGCGCAGGTCCCGCTAGGGCCCGCGAGCGGAACGCTATGCGGGCGCGGAGTTCCGCTAATCCCGCGAGCCTCGTTCCGGCGGGAAGATCGCGTCGAGCTCGGCGAGGTCGGCATCGCTCGGTTCCCAGCACACCGCTCGGGCGTTCGAGCGCACCTGCTCCGGTTTGGTGGCGCCGGCGATCACGCTCACGTTGCGCCGGCGACATTCCGGGATCACCTCCGCCTCGACCTCGCGCTCCAGCAGGCTGTACGGGTTCTGCAGGCTCACGAAGCCCGCGATGCCCGCCCCGCGGGCCACGTCCGCCGCCTCGCGAACCTGCTCCGCCGAGAAGTTGGAGCAGCCGACCGCGCGCAACTTCCCCTCGCCGACCAGCTCGTCGAGGGCGCCGAGAGTCGCCGCGATCGGCGTCACGCCGTCGGGCCGGTGGTATTGGTAGAGATCGATCCAGTCAGTCCCCAATCGCTCCAGCGAGGCCTCGACCGCCGTGCGAACGTAGTCGCGGAATCCTCCCGCCTCGGCCAGCTCCCCCGTCTTGCCGATCCCGAACTTGGTCGCCACGACCACCCGGTCTCGCCGGCCGCGTAGCGCCTTGCCGAGCTGCCGCTCGCTCCCTCCCCTTCCGTACACGTCCGCCGTGTCGAAGAAGTTGATCCCGGCATCGAGCGCCGCGTCGACCACGGCCCGCGTCTCCTTGCGATTAAGCCGCCGCCCGAAGTTGTTGCACCCCAGCCCTGCCACCGAAATGCGGAGCTCGCCCAGCTCCCGCATCGGCATCTCGCCGCGTGGCGACACTAACGCTGTCGCTTGCGTCTGCTCCGCGACCTGGAGGAGGACCTGGAAGCCCGCTGGCGCGGGCTCTTCGCCGATTTAGCACGCGACGAGCGGGTGGCCCGATCTGCCGGCGCACCAAGCTCGCGCTGGAGCTCGCGGCCGGCGGCCTCCTCCACCGCCTCGCTCATCACCTGCTGGAAGATCGCCAGGAGCGCGTCGGAGGCCAGCGGGCGCAAGCGCTCCAGCGCCTCGCGCACCTTCGACCAGTCCTCCTCGGGCCGCCCCGCCTGATTGAACGGCTTCCAGACGCTCTGCATGAAGAGGTCGATGAACACCCGCGCCACCCGGCGCGCGTGTGTGCGCACCTGCGCCGCCACCTCCAGCGCCTGATCGGCGGGCACCCCAAGCGCCGCAAGCTCCGTGCCGGCGCGCTGAAGGCGCGGACTGAGGATCTCGTAGCGACCGTCCCCGAGCGAGCGCAAGAGGCCGAGCTTCTCGGAGCGCGCCATGAGCGCCGGATCGAGCCGCCCGCCCCACCGCTCCTCCATCTCCGCCTCCTCGACGATCTCCGGCTGCTCGTCCTCGAACGGCGCCCGGAGCGTCCGCGAGAAGTCCAGTACCTCGGAGCTCGACCCCCCGGCCCCCTCGAGCAGCCGCCGGATCGCCTCCAGATTGAAACCGTCCCCCTGGAGCTCCTTGATCAGCTCGATCCGCGCGACGTGCTCGTCGCCGTAGTAGCCCGTGCGCCCCCGGACCTGTGGCGGCGGGACCAGCCCGCGCGACTGGTGGGCGCGGATGTTCCGCACCGTCATCCCGGTGCGCCGCGCCAGCTCGTCGATCGTCATCGAGGCCTCCGGGCCCGCGCCGTTCCCCGTCGCCTGCTCCTTCGTGAGGTCGCTCACACCAGGATCGTACATACGGGAATGTTCCATCAAATGATGTTACATTGACCCATGCATGGGTATATGCAATTGGACGCGATGACTACGGCCCTCTCAACATTCTTGTCCGCGCCGATCCTCGCCCACGGCGAGCCCGCCGGCGGCGCCGCCCTCGACCAGGTGGCGATCGCGACCGGCGCGGCGGTCGCAGGGATCGGGCTGATCGCCTGGCTCGGCATGGGCCACCACTCCGGCCGAGTCCCCTACCTCGGTCGCGCCGCAGACTTCACGGAGCGCGCCTCGGGCCTCCCCGGCTGGGCTGCCCTTCCGTCCGCCCTCTGCGCCGTCTCGCTCCTCGTCGCCCTACTCGGCATGTACTGGGACATCTCCCTCCACATCGACGTCGGGCGCGACCCCGGTCCCCTCGCCAACCCCGCCCACTACCTCATCCTCGCCGGCCTCTTCGGCATCTTCAGCGCCGGCTGGTTCGCGGTTTCGCTGCCGAAGGGGCGCCCCGGACCAGCGGCCGTCCGTCTGACCGGCAACTGGTACGCGCCCGTCGGCGGGCTCCTGATCGCCAGCTGTGGCGCCTTCTCGCTGATCGGCTTCCCGCTCGACGACATCTGGCACCGCCTCTTCGGCCAAGACGTAACCCTCTGGGGCCCCACCCACCTGATGCTGATCGGCGGCGCGGCGATGACTCTCGTCGGCCAAGCCGTGCTCCTCGTCGAGGGGATGCGGGCCCGGGACAGCGTGAGCGCGCCCGGTGCCGACGGCGGCCGCAAGTCGCCCGCCCGCGCTGAAGCGCCCTGGCTCGTCGACGGGCGTCGCGTCGCGTTGATGGGCGCCCTGCTCGTCGGCCTCTCCACTTTCCAGGGCGAGTTCGACTTCGGCGTGCCGCAGTTCCGCTTCGTCTTCGAGCCGGTCCTCCTCGCCGTGGCCGCCTCCGTGACGCTCGTGTGCGCACGCATCTGGATCGGCCGCGGCGGCGCGCTGGCGGCCGCGGGCGTCTTCATCGCGATCCGCGGCACCGTCGCCCTGATCGTCCACCAGGTCTTCGGCGAAGCCCTGCCCCAACTCCCGATCTACATCGCCGAAGCGGCGTGCGTGGAGCTCACCGCCCTGGCCCTCGTGCGGCGCCCGCTCGTCTTCGGCGCCGTCTCCGGCCTCCTGATCGGCACGGTCGGCTTCGCCGCCGAGTGGGGCTGGTCCCAGATCGCGATGCCCATCGCCTGGAGCTCGGACCTCTTCCCGGAGGCGCTCTTCCTGGCGATCGTCGCGGCGCTCGCCGGCGGATCCGTAGGCGCGCTCCTCGGCTGCGCGCTGCGCGGCGAGCTGCCACGCACCCGGCTTGCGCGGGCGATCCCGATCGTCGCCCTGGTGGCGATCATGGGCATCTTCGTCGCCGGCCTGTGGACGACCGTGCCGGAGAACGTCCGGGCGCATGTCACCCTCCACAACGTCAGGCTCGCGCCCCACCGCGAGGTCGAGGCGACCATCCGCATCGATCCGCCGAGCGCCGCGAGCGATCCCGCCTGGCTGAACGCAACCTCTTGGCAGGGCGGCGGCCTCGTGGTGAACAACCTGTCCTCCGAGGGCAACGGCATCTACCGGACGACCGAGCCGATCCCGGTCTACGGCGACTGGAAGACCACCATCCGCCTCCAGCGCGGCCACGAAGTCCTGGGCCTGCCGCTCTACATGCCGAAGGACACCGCCATCCCCGCGCCCGAGATATCCGCAAAGCAGCGCTTCACCCGCGCGTTCGTCAACGACCACCAGCTCCTCCAGCGCGAGCAGAAGCAGGGTGTCCCAGGGTGGCTGACCACTCTCGCGCCGCTCGTCGTCCTCGTCCTGGCGCTCGGCTTCCTCTCGCTCCTCGCCTGGGGCCTCGGCCGCGTCGCCCGCAGCGCCGGCCCGGAGCGACGTCCGCCAACGACACGTCCCGAGGCTCGGGTGCGTGCGGATAGCATCCCGGCGCCGGTATGACCCGCGAATTCCCACTTCAAACCGCGGAGCTGCACGGCCACGAGGTCGGCTTCCGCATGGCGGGCGAGGGACCGGTGATCGTGCTGATCCACGGCATCACCTCGCGGTCGGACGTCTGGCTCAAGGTGATGGAGCGACTGACCGAGCGCTACACGGTGGTCGCGCCCGACCTCCTCGGCCACGGGCGCTCCGCCAAGCCCCGCGGGGACTACTCCCTAGGCGCCTACGCGAGCGGCGGCCGCGACCTTCTCGGCTTGCTCGGCGCAGATAGCGGTACCGTGGTCGGCCACTCGCTCGGCGGCGGCATCGCGCTGCAGTTCGCCTACCAGTTCCCCGAGTACTGCGAGCGGCTAGTCCTGATGTCGAGCGGAGGGCTCGGCAAGGAGGTCAGCCCACTGCTGCGCGCGGCCGCGCTGCCGGGAGCCGAGCTCGTGCTGCCCCTGATCACCCAGGACTGGGCGATCAAGACCGGCATGGCGGTGGGCGGACTCTTCGAGCGCTTCGGGTTCAAGGCCGGCCCGGATATCGCCGAGGCGGCGCGCGGCTACGCCTCGCTGGCCGAGACCGACTCGCGGCAGGCGTTCCTGCACACGCTGCGCGCCGTCATCGACCTCGGCGGCCAGCGCGTGAGCGCGACTGACCGCCTCTACCTCGCCGAGAGGATGCCGACGCTCCTGATCTGGGGCACGAACGACCCGATCATCCCGATCGCCCACGGGCGCGCCGCTCAGGAGGAGATCCCGGGTGCCGAGCTGGTCGAGATCGAGCGCGCCGGGCACTGGCCGCAGCTCGACGACCCGCTCGCGGTGGCCTCGGCGATCGGCGACTTCGTCGATTCGACCGAGCCCTACGAGTTCGACCTCGACCACATGCGCGACATGCTGCGCCGCGGCCCCGCCCGGACCGACGTCCGGGCGCCGGCCCGCATCTAGCGGAAACCGTCTAGCTACGCCAGCTCGCGCAGGCGCTGCGCCTCAGGCAGCGCCTTCAGCTTCTTCAGGGTGTTGTTCTCGATCTGGCGGATGCGCTCGCGAGTGACGCCGAACGCGCGGCCCACCTCCTCGAGCGTCAGCGGCTCGTGGCCGCGGAGCCCGTAGCGCAGCTCGATCACTTGGCGCTCTCGCTCCGGTAGAGCGTCCAGCGCCCGCTGGATGTCCTCGCGCTGAAGATTCTCCGTCGCCGTCTCGAACGGCTCCTCGATGGTCTCGTCGGCGACGAAGTCGCCGAGCTCCGACTCGTCCTCGTCGCCGACCGGCTTCTCCAAGGAGATGGGCATCTGCGCGACGCGCAGGATGTCGCGCACCTCGCGCACCGAGACCTTGAGTTCAGCCGCGATCTCGCCCGGCTCAGGCTCGCGGCCGAGGCGCTGCACGAGCTGGCGCTCGACGTGGGTGACCCGGTTCAGCTTCTCCACCATGTGCACCGGGATGCGGATCGTCCGCGCCTTGTCGGCGATCGCCCTCGTCACCGCCTGGCGGATCCACCACGTGGCATAGGTGGAGAACTTGTAGCCGCGCCGGTAGTCGAACTTCTCCACCGCCCGGATCAGTCCGAGCGAGCCCTCCTGGATCAGATCGAGGAAGCTCAGCCCACGGCCCAGGTAGCCCTTGGCGATCGAGACGACCAGCCGCAGGTTCGCCTCCACCATGTGTCGCTTGGCCATCATGTCGCCCCGCTCGATCCGCTGGGCAAGCTCGACCTCCTCGCCGGCCGTAAGAAGCTCCACGCGGCCGATCGACCGCAGGTAGAGGCGCAGCGAGTCAAGGCTGGGCTCGACGGTGAGGTCAAGCTCGGGCTTCTTGGCCTGGCCCGGCTGCGCGGATTCCTTCGCCTCCTTGTAGGCGGTGAGCCCGTTCTCCGCGATCACGTCGACGCCGTGCTCGATCAGATACGTATGGAGGTCCCGTAGCTGCTCCTTGGTGGCTTCCACCTCCTCGAGCGTCCGGGCGATCTGCTCGAACGTCAGATAGCCGCGCTCGCGGCCGTGGACGATCAGCGAGCGGAGCTCCTCGGAGTCCTGGAAGGGGAGATCCCCGTTCAGCCCGGCGACTTCGTGCTGCCCGTTTGCGGCCGCACCCCCGGCGACCTCGGCGCCATCATCGCGGGTTCCCAGAACGTCTCCCTTTTCTGTCACTCCCCGCCCCGTCCTCTCCTCACGCTCGGGGGTCCGGGCGGCGGGAAGTATACGGACTGACTCTCCGTGACCCCCGGAATCGTGCCCGCTAACCTTGGCCGTCCAGCCAGCCGCGACCACATATCCAGATGAGCGACCCGAACCACGTTCTCTCCCCCACGATCGACGTCCAGGCCTCGCGGCCGCGCACCGAGGTGAGCCTCACGCGAGTCGGCGTCCGCGGAATCGAGAAGGTGATCCGCGTCGACGGCCACCGCGAGGCCGAGGGTGACCGCCGCGCAGGCGCCGGCAGCTACTTCTTCGCCGAGCTGGAGTGCTTCGTGGACCTGAACCCGCGTCAAGCGGGAGTGCACATGTCCCGGTTCGAGGAGGTGGTCAACGCGGCGATCGACGAGGTCGTTCTCGGCGAGACGCTCCGAGCGGAGGAGCTCGCCGCCCACATCGCAACCCGTGTCCGCGAGCAACAGGAGGGAATGCGCGCCGAGGTGTCGATCTCGGCCCGCTACCCGGAGACGGTGACAACGCCCTCCTCGGGGCTCCTTACCCAGGAGATCTACAAGCTGTGCGGCACGGCGGTCGTCTCGGAGCGCGGCACGCGCACGCTCACGGGCGTGGAGGCCCAGGGCATGACCGCCTGCCCGTGCGCCCAGGAGGAGGTCACCGGCCGCTCACGTGACCGCCTGGCTGCCGACGGGTTCACCGACGACGAGATCGAGCGCGTGCTGAGCGCCGTTCCGGTCGCAACTCACAACCAGCGCGGGATCGGCTCGCTTCACCTCGGCCAGACAGAGGGGCTGGAGCTGGAAGTCGACGCTCCCGACCTCCTGCACATCGTGGAGCAGTCGATGAGCTCCGAGATCTACGAGCTGATGAAGCGCTCCGACGAGGTCGCGGTCGTCGAGAAGGCGCACCTGAACCCGCGGTTCGTCGAGGACTGCGTCCGCGAGATGGTGCGCCGCGTCGCCGAGGCGTATCCCGAGCTTCGCGACGGCGGCTTCGTCCTCGCCCGCCAGGAGAACCTGGAGACGATCCACCGGCACTCCGTGTTCGCCGAGCGCTCCGGCCTGCTCTCGGAGATCCTCGCCGAGCTCGAGACCGGCGAGCACTCCCCGCACCACATGACGGAGCGCGAGTGGCTGGAGTTGCCGTGCACCGAGTAGGGCGGCTGCTGCAAACCGTCGCCTGACATCGTCCTCGGCCGATCGTCTCGCTCACGTAGGTTTTCACTACGCTCGCTTCGCCGCTCGGCGAGCGCCGTAGGCGCGGTGCGAGCGCGCGTAGCGCGCGAGATCCTAGCCAGACTCGGTTTTCGCAGCCGTTCGCCTGACCCTGTCTGTGACCAGCCGGCGGCGCAGGCCGAAGAAGTAGTCCGCGCCGGAGATCACCGTGGCGGCGACCGCCAGGTATACGAGCACGTCGACCGCAACCGGGGACGGGTCCCAGATGATCAGCGCGAACACCGCGGCGATCTGGAGCGCCGTCTTCAGCTTCCCGAGCCAGCTTGCGGAGATCACGACCCCCTGCTCCACGGCTACGGCGCGGAGCCCCGTGACGGCGAGCTCGCGGGCGATGATCACCATCGCCACCCACGCGGCCAGGCGCCCGAGCGACACCAACGACACGAGGGCGGCGACGATCAGGAGCTTGTCCGCCAGCGGGTCCATCAGCTTGCCGAACGTGGTCACGTCCTCGCGCCGGCGCGCGATGTAGCCGTCGAGTCCATCCGTGAACGCGGCGAGCGCGAACACACCCGCGGCCAGGGCATCGCCGTTGGGCGTCTCGCCGAGCAGGGCGACGACGATCACCGGCACGGCGACGATGCGCAGCAGCGTGAGGACGTTCGGGATGTTGAGCGGGAGCACGGCTCCGGATAGGTTAGGGCCGCTGCGCTCGCCGGCCGCCGGTGGAGGGCAGCGCCGCAAGCTCGCGGGCGCGGGCGAAGACCTCGTCCAGCATGGGCTCGGTGAGCCTGCCGGTGAAGGTGTTCTGCTGGGACGGGTGGAAGCAGCCAATCAGGGCGTAGTCGCCGATCCGGGCCTCGGCGCCGTGGCCGAAGCGCGGCTTCGGCTGCGGCGCCACCTGCCCCAGCTGCCGCAGCGCTCGCAGGATGCCGTCCCACGCGAAGGAGCCGAGCCCGACCAGGACGGCAGTGCGCTCGAGCAGGCGCAGTTCCTCGACCAGATAGGGCAGGCAGTTGTCGCGCTCAGCGGGCGTGGGGCGGTTCGCCGGCGGCGGGCAGCGGTTCACGGCGGTGACGTAGGCACCTAGGAGCTGCAGCCCGTCTTCCCGGTGCACGGAGGTTGGCTGATTCGCGAACCCGGTGCGGTGAAGGGACGCATAGAGCCAATCGCCGGAGCGATCGCCGGTGAAGATGCGCCCCGTGCGGTTGCCGCCGTGCGCGGCCGGAGCGAGGCCAACGATCACGACGCGCGCGGCCGGATCGCCGAACCCGGGCAGCGGCCGGCCCCAGTACTCCTGGCCGCGATAGCGCCGCGGCGGGTTCGCGGCCGTCTGCTCACGCCACTCGACCAGGCGCGGGCAGCGGCGGCAGACGACGACCTGACCGGCAAGTTGGGTAAGCGAGCTTGCCATCGATCCCAGGCTAAGCACCCGACCGGGGACGTGCACCTTGGGACGAGCGGGCGATTGTGCATGGCATCGATGGAGAATCGCCCACTCGCGAGGCGCCGAGCCCCTTGGGTGACGACTGCCCTGCCCAGCCCCCTTCCCATCCACCTCGCGTACGATCGCCGGCGGTGGAGCCCAAGCCAGCCTCCGACTCGAGGGCGGTCCTCGTCAGATGGATGGGTCTCGGCGACGCCAACTCGGCGGGCTTCGTCCACGGCGGCGTGGTCATGAAGCTCTGCGACGAGGCCGCCGGCGTCGCCTCCATCCGCCACTGCCGCGGCCGCGTGGTGACCGCGGCGATGGACCGGATGACCTTCATCCTCCCGGTGAACGTGGGCGACCTCCTGACCTGCTCCGCGACGGTCAACGCAGCATGGCGGACCTCGATGGAGGTCGGCGTTCGAGTGGAGGCCGAGAACCCACGAAGCGGCGAGCGGCGCCACACCTCCACCGCGTATCTGACGATGGTGGCCGTGGACGACAAAGGCGCGCCCGTGCCAGTGCCGCCCCTGCTCGCCGAGTCCGAAGCCGAGCGCCGCCGCCAGCACGAGGCCGAGCTGCGCCGGCAGAACCGGCTCGCCGAGCGCGAGCAGATCCTCGCCCACCGCTCGGGCGAGGACGGCTCCTAGTAGCCGGTCGCCGCCGCCAGCCGATCGGCGAACCGCCGCCCGACGAGGAAGATCGCAATCCACATGAACGTCGCGATCGTTGGGCTCACGAAGGCGACCGGGATGGAGGCCGCAAACACCCCGACGACGAGGAGGTTCGCCGGGCCCGTGAAGCGCCGCTCGAAGGGGCGGGCCTCCGGCCACACCAGGTCGCGCCGGTACGCGTACAAGATCTGCGCCTGGAACGCGGCCGTGACGCAGATCATGTTCAGCGCATAGACGACGACGGCCGCGGTCTGATCGCCGTAATCGCCCAGCACCTGCGAGGAGAACGGGATCAAAGCGATGAAGGCCAGATACACGAGATTCAGTCCCATGAGCGTGTTGTCGAATCTCGCGAGCGCGGCGAAGAAGCGATGGTGCGAGGCGAACAGGTCCCCGTCCTCATCCAGCAGGCGCTTCGGCAGGTCGGAGACGCCTTCGGGAATCGAGAGCCCTAAGACGAGCAGGGTGATCGCGATCGCGAAGACGCCGTCGCTGAACGCGACGACGCGGTTGAACTCGACCTCGGCCTCGTCATCCCCAATACGGCTCCCGGCGCCGGAACCCTGCCGCCTATATACCCCCCTAGGGTATATACTCGCGCCCGTGAGCGACGTGGCGTCGACGTTTCTCGACGGGCTGAAGAACGCGGGGCTGATGGCCTATGAGGTCTGGTGGGCGCTGGTCCTGGGCTTTGCGATCTCGGCGATCGTCCAGGCCTGGGTCCCGCGCGAGCGGATCGAGAGCGCCCTCTCGGGGAGCGGGCTCGTCCCCCTCGCCAGAGCGACGGGGCTCGGCGCCGCCTCCTCGTCCTGCTCCTACGCGGCGATCGCGATCGCGAAGTCCCTGTTCCAGAAGGGCGCCTCGGCGGCGACCGCGCTCGCCTTCCAGTTCGCGTCCACGAATCTCGTGTGGGAGCTCGGCGTCGTGCTCTGGCTCCTGATCGGCTGGCAGTTCACGCTCGCGGAGTTCGCCGGCGGGCTGGTCCTGATCGCGCTGATGGCGGTGCTGCTGCGGGCGTTCGTCTCGCCGCGGCTCGAGGCGCAGGCGCGTGAGCACGCCGTCCGGGCAGTGGCCGAGCATCAGCACCACGCCTCGGCCTCCGAGAGCACCGGCTGGCGCGAGCGGCTAACGTCGATCGAGAGCTGGTCCGACGTGGCGCACAACTTCCGGGGCGACTGGCAGATGCTCTGGAAGGAGATCACGATCGGCTTCTTCCTCGCCGGCTTCATCGCCCTGCTCGGCGACGACTTCTTCAACGGGATCTTCGTCACGGACGCGCCCGGCCCGCTGCGGACGATCGAGAACGTGATCGCCGGCCCGATCATCGCGGTGCTCAGCTTCGTCTGCTCGATCGGCAACGTGCCCCTCGCCGCCGTGCTGTGGTCTGGCGGCATCTCGTTCGGCGGGGTGATGGCGTTCATCTTCGCCGACCTGATCGTGCTTCCCATCGTCGCCGCGTACCGCAAGTACTACGGGCTCAAGTTCGCGCTCCGGATCACCGCGCTGATGTTCGTGACCATGGTGATCGCGGCCCTGATCGTGGACGGCGTCTTCTCCCTTGCCGGCCTGATCCCCGCGACCCGCCCGACGCGCGCCGACGTCTTCGGCTCGATCCAGATCGACTACAAGCTCGCCCTCAACGTCGTCGCGACCGGCGTGTTCGGGGTCCTCATGTACCTCACCGTTCGGCGCGGAGCCCGTGACCCCGTATGCGGGATGACCGTGGACCGCGCCAAGGGGCTCACCGCCACGGTGGACGGCCGTACGCACTACTTCTGCAGCGAAGCCTGCCGGGATCGATTCGTCTCGGAACGCGCACCCGCCGCTGCCTCTACGCTGGGTGCAGGCGCCCATGGCTGAAACCGCACAACTGCGCAAGCTCGCGATCGTGCCCGCCTACAACGAGCAGGGCATGGTCGGCCGCGTGGTTCGCGACATCAAGCGCCAAGCGCCCGACTTCGACGTCGTGGTGGTCGACGACGGATCCTCGGACCGCACCGGCGCCGAGGCCGAGGCGAACGGCGCGACGGTGCTCCGCCATCCGTTCAACGTCGGGATCGGGGGCGCGATGCAGTCCGGCTTCAAGTACGCGCTGCGGCACGACTACGACGTCGCAGCGCAGGTGGACGGAGACGGCCAGCACAAGCCCGCGCATCTCGAGGACCTGCTCGCCAAGCTCCGCACCTCGGGCGACGAGGCCGACATGGTCTGCGGAAGCCGCTTTCGCGGAAACCCGGGCTACAAGGTGCCCCTGGGCCGCCGCCTCGGCAACCTGATCTTCTCCGTCGTCCTCACCGTTATCTGCCGCAAACGCATCACCGATCCCACCTCCGGCTTTCGGATGACGAACCGGCGGGGGATCGAGCTGTTCGCGCGCGATTACCCGCACGACTATCCGGAGGTCGAGGCGATCCTGATGCTTCACGCCCACCGGCTTCGCATCCGCGAGGTCCCGGTGCGGATGAACGCGCGCGGCTACGGCCGCAGCTCGATCGACTACCCGCGTAGCGCCTACTACATGGCGAAGGTCCTCCTGGCCCTGTTCGTGGGGCTGTTCCGCCGCCGCCCCACACCCGTGGAGGCCACCGGCGAGGACGAGCTGGTCGAGCCGCCTACGCACGACCCGGCCACCAGCGGAGGGCCGGCGCGATGATCCAGCTGCTGCCCCTCGCCGTCCGCAGCGAAGTCGGCACCAAGGCCCAGATCGTCGCGGTGATCGTCGCCGGGATCTTCCTCGGCGTGGTCCTGGAGCTGGTCCGCCGCCGGCGACTGGTCGAGCGCTATGCGCTCCTTTGGATGCTGGGTGCGGTCGCCCTGGTCGTGCTCGCGATCTGGCGTGGGGCGCTCGGCGAGCTCGCCGATCTGATCGGGGTCATCTCGCCGCCCAACGCGCTGTTCCTGATCGCGCTGGGGGTGATCTTCGTGCTGCTGCTCCACTTCTCGATCGCCACCTCGCGCCTCTCGGAGGAGACGAAGATCCTCGCCCAGGAGGTTGCCCGGTTGGACGCCGAGGCCCGCGTGGCGCGCGAGGCGCTCGCGAACGGCGACGGAACGGGATCGCCCGGTGAGGCGCCGGCGCTTCTCGACCCGCAACCGTCCAGTCAGCCTGCGCTCGCCGAGCGCGAGCCACCCAGCGATGCCACGACCAGCGACCAGTAGGCGCGCAGGCCTCGGCCGAGGAGCCGCGACCGCCCCGCGCCGCCGAGGTACGGCGAAGCCAGGTCGGGTGACAGCGCCGTCGCGAACTGCGCCGCGGTGATCGTCCTCGTGGCCTGGATGGCACGCCTTTGTGCGCGGAGCCTGGGCAGGGACGCGAGGACGTCGCCCCACGCGGCGAGCTTCTGGCGAGACCAGCCGCCGGCGATGGAGATCGGGATGAGCGCCAGCTCGGTGACCAGCAACGCTGGGGCCAGGAGCGCGAGCAACGCACCCGGATAGGTGCGAATCAGAGTCGCCCAGCGATTGCGCTCCAAATGGCGCCACTTCGCCGGCCCCTTGGTGAACTCGTAGTCGTGCTCCACCACGGCGTCCGGCTCGACGCCGAGGCGCCCGCCGGCGAGCCGCAGGCGTAGCGAGAGGTCGACGTCCTCGTGGTAGAGAAAGAAGCTCTCCGCGAAGCCGTCCACTTCCACGAAGGCATCGCATGGGATGGCGAGGCAGGCGCCGGAGACGAAGCCTGGTTCTTTGGGCAGCGGGGGCATTCCCCCCGTGTCAGCCTCCTCGGCCCCAACAGGGGCGGTTGCTCCACGCGAAGGGGGCCTCGTCGAAGCCTCTACGGGAGGAACGCCCCCGCCGCCCTTCACAGGCACGGGGTCGCCCGCGCCGCCCGCCCACGCGATGCCGGTGAAGTGGACGACGCCGCCTCTGGAATTGATGACGGTTCCGCCCTCGGCGGTGACGAGGCCCTGCCATGCGGCCCAGCCGCGGCCATCGGCGAGCGGCCGCTCGATCGCATCCCGGAAGCCCGGGGTTGGCACGGCGTCCGGGTTGAGGAACAAGAGCAGCTCGCCAGTCGCCGCGTCGGCGCCACGATTGCAGCCCGCCCCGAAGCCGACGTTCGAGCCCATCTCGATCACGGTCGCATCGGGGGCCGCCTCGCGGACCGCCGCGACGGTGTCGTCGGACGACGCGTTGTCGACAACGATCAGCTCGTCGTCCTCGCGAAGCTGGCCCGTGAGCTCGGGCAGGGCCTTGCGTACCGCCTCACGGTGGTCGTGCGTCACGATGACTACCGAGAGCCGGCTCAGGGCTCAGACTCAGCCAAGCGCCTGGAGGATCTGCGCGGTGTCCCCCCAGCTCTCGGCGTCCGCGATCTTGCCGTCGCGAAGCTGATAGAGCCAGACCACCGTGCTTTCGACGCTGGTGCCGCCCTTGCTGCGTCCCCTGGTCTTCGCGACGACCACCACGTGGTTGTCGTCGGCGCCGAGCACCTTGTCGGGAGTGGCGCTGAACTGCTCGTACGTCGCGTCCAGCTTGGCGAGGAAGTCCTGGAACCCGTCCGGGCCGGTGTAGGTGCCGCCCCAGGGCAAGGACTCGGGGAGTCTGGTCTCCGCCGACGGAGCGATCGCCTCGAGCACGGCATCGATATCGCCGCGGCCGAATGCATCCCACGCCGACTGCACCACGTCCACGTTGTCCTGCGCCATGCTCCTTCGCTCCTTCTGTGAGTGCCTGCGAAGCCCGCACCCTATTGCGGTGGCGCCGAGAGCGTCAACTTGGGCAGAGGCTGGAAGCCGGCGCCCGGATTCGAACCGCAGCGAGCCAGGGACGGCGAGCGGTGTCCCCGGTTCCCGGGCAGAGGCTGGAAGCCGGCGCCCGGATTCGAACCGGGGACCCCTTCATTACGAATGAAGTGCTCTGGCCAACTGAGCTACGCCGGCGCCGCGGATCAGTTTAGGCCGCGTCTTCGCCCGCCAGCGAGTCGGCGGAGCCCTAGGGGGTCTCGTCCTCCGCGAGCCGGTAGCCGACGCCGCGCACGGTGAGCACAAGCTCCGGCTCCTGGGCGTCGCGCTCGATCTTCTGGCGCAGGTTCGAGATGTGGACGTCGCAGGCGCGGACGTCGCCGGAGAACTCGGATTGCCATAGCTCCTCCATGATCTGGAGGCGGCTGAACACCTGGCCGGGGCTCTCGGCCAGCAGGCGGAGCACCTGAAACTCCGAGCGGGTCAGGTTCACAGGCTCGTCACGGATCGTCACCAGGTGGCGGGCGAGGTCGATGCGCACCGAGCCCGCCTCGATCGTCTTGCCCTCGCGGGCGGACGAGCTGCGGTCGAGCTCGCGGCGGCGCAACTGGGCACGCACCCTACCCAGCAGCTCGCGGACCGAGAACGGCTTGGTCACGTAGTCGTCGGCGCCGACCTCCAGGCCGACGACCTTGTCGACCTCGGCGTCCTTGGCCGTCAGCAGGATGATCGGCACCGGGCTGCGGGACCGCACGTCCCGGCAGATGTCGAGGCCGCTGCGACCCGGCATCATGATGTCCAGGATCAGAAGGTCGAAGTCGGGGCGGTCGTCGCCAAGCTTGCGGTCCGCGTCCTCACCGTCCTCGGCCAGGGTGACGTCGAACCCCTCCTGTTCGAGCGCGTAGCCGACCGCGTCCCGCACCGAGGTCTCGTCGTCCGCGATCAGTATTCGCCCGTCGGTCATGCCACCGGGGTAGCGGCGCGCTTGGCGACCGGGAGCCGGACCCAGAACGTAGTGCCGACACCCAGCTCCGACTCGACGCCGATCTCGCCGCCCATCACGTCCACCATGCGCTTCGCGATCGAGAGCCCCAGGCCGAAGCCCTCTTGCTCGAGCGAGCCGGAGCCTCGGTAAAAGCGCTCGAATACGCGGCCGACCTCCTCGGCGACGATTCCGGTGCCTGTGTCGTTGACCTCGATCAAGACTTGGCCCTCCTCCGCACGACGCGCGCGAAGCGTAACGGCGCCGGGCGGGGGCGTGTTCTTGAACGCGTTGGTGAGGAGGCCGATCAGGACCTGGCGCAGGAGGACCGGGTCGCCCAGGGCGCCAAGGTCAGGTTCCACCTCGATCCTGAAGTCGAGCTCCGCCGGCGGGGCCACGGCCTGCGTGGCCTCCTCCATCACAAGCTGCACGTCGAGCGCCTCGGTGGCCCCCTCGCCGACGGCCTCGATCCTGGCCAGCGTCAGCAGCGAGTCCGTGAGCCGGCTGACTCGCTCGGCGTCCTCGCTAAGCCTGGAGAGGAAGTGCTCGCGCGCCTTTGGATCGTCCTTCGCGCCTGCCCGAAGTACCTCGACCGCTCCGGAGATCCCGGCGATCGGGTTGCGAAGCTCGTGGGCTGCGTTGGACACGAAATCCCGCTCGGCGACCTCGCGCCGGAGCGCCTCGGTGCGGTCGCGTACCACCGCCAGCACGGCCTTCTCCGCGGGGAGCTCCCGGGCACCGAGCGCATAGACGCGGTCGTCCACCCGCAGGCTGTGATGCGCGGCCGAGCCGAACTGCTGGGCGCGGTGCATCCAGGGCTCGAGCGCCTCGATCACCTTTCCCTCGGGGGTGATCAGCGGTGCGGCTGACGCGTTCGAGTAGCGGACCTCCCCGTCCGGCCCCACGACCATCACCGCCTCGTCCAGGGCGTCGAAGATGGCCGACAGGCGGTCGCGCTCCGAGGAGAGCGCTCCGAAGGTCTCGCCAAGCGCGATCCGCATCGTCTCCAGCGCCGCGCCCAGGTCCGTGATCTCGTCGCGCCCGCCGGTCCCCTCGAGCGGCTCGTCGAGCCCCCCTTCGGTGATCCGGGCGGCGCTCGCCGCCAGCCTCTTGACCCGCGAGCTGATCGCGGTCGCGATCACGAAGCCGATCAATACGGCAACGGCGATCGCGATGACCGCCGCCGTCAGTCGGTCGCCGCGCAGCGACGCGATCGCCCCCGAGATCGCCTCCGGGGGTTCGGCGCGCACGAGCAGGGCGCCGGCGATCCGCTCGTTGCGCACCAGCGGAGTGGAGACGACGGTCACCGTTCCCGGAAGCTGGTTGACCGCCCGCGACCCGCGGAGCGATGCTGCAAGCGCCTCGCCTCGCATCGGCACGGCCCCGACGGTGACCCCCCGCGAGACCCGCGGCGTCAGCAGCACGTGCTGGGAGCTGAACACCCACGCGGAGTAGCCCTCGTCCGCGATCGAGTTGATGTCGGCGGCGGACAACGCGTCCTCCCCGAGGGGGTGGGCCCGAACGCGGTCCGCGAGCCGGATGCTGCGACCGACCGTGATGTCGGCTGCCCGCTGGCTGGCGGCCTCGTTGCTCGACCCCGTCGTCAACAGGTAGGCCAGGCCCGCGGTGATCAGCGTGACCGCCGCGAAGCCCAGGCTCAGGTACAGACGAACGCCGAACGGGCGCTTTGCCCGCATGGTAGGAGCGGCCTCCCCGATCGCACCCGTAGCGCTCACGATGGTGTGAGTCTAAGCGTGCCTTAACACCGCTTCCAGGCGAAACGTGAGCGCCTCGAGCGCGAGCTCCTCCGCGACGTTCACGCGCAGGCGTCGCCGCGTCTCCATGACGAGCTCCGCGGCGCGGCGCGGCCTGCGGGCGTCGAGGTCCGTGACGGCCGCCTGGAGGTCGTCGACGCGGTCCACATTGAAGACGAGATCGCCGGCGCCCTCGGCCAGCGAGGCGAGGTCGCGCAGCGAGGCGGCGATCAGCGCCAGCCCCAGATCCAGCGCCTCGGTGCGTCCACGGCGGGCGGCCCGCCTCGCCGCCTCCTCGCCCTCGCGCGCGCGGCGTCTTCCGGCTGGGCCCTCGGCCTCGCCCGACTCGGTGGCGAGCGCCGCAAGTCGCGCCCGCGTCTCCTCGCCGGCCCGAGCGCCGGCCGCTTCCGCCGCGCCGAGCAGCCGCTGCCAGGGGGCATCCCCCAGCTCACCCGAAAGCGAGGCTTCCAGCACAGCGTCGGCGCCGGCACGGAGCTCGCGGCCCTCCTCCGAGAGCAGGAACGCCGCCCGCTGTGGGTTTCCCGTGGCGAGGCGCGCCGCGGCGTGACGCTCCGCGTCGCCGGCGTCCAGGCCGAGCGCCCCAAGCCTCGCCTCCACCGCCTCCTCGGAAAGGGCCGCGAACCGCACCGGCTGGCACCGGGAGCGGACGGTCTCGAGCAGGGCGGCGGGCTCGGACGTGATCAGGATCAGGTGGACGAAGGGCGCCGGCTCCTCCAGCGTCTTCAGCAGGGCGTTCTGGCTTTCGTCGGCCATCGCGTCGGCGGCCTCGATCACGAACGCTCGGCGGCTGCCCTCGAACGGCCGGTAGGCAGCCGCGGTGATCACCCGCCGCCGCACCTCCTCCACGAGGTGCTGGGTTCCGGGTGGGGTAAGCCAGACGAGGTCCGGGTGCGGCGAGGGATCGGCGAGCGTTCGCCGGCGAGCGTCGTCCGGGTCGGGGGCGCCGTCGGCGATTAGCTCCGCGGCGAAGGCGCGCGCCGCCGCCCGCTTACCGGATCCGGGCGGGCCGGCGAACAGATAGGCGTGGACGGGGGCCGCTAGCGCCGCAGCGAGTGCGGTTCGTGCGGCGGCCTGGTGCTCGGTCGCCGCTCGAACCGCATCCGGGAGCTCCTGCGCAGTGGAAGTCGTCACGGGCGATCCGCCTGCTGCCTGCTGTTCACCGCATCCATCACCCGCTCGTGGACCTCCCCGATCGAGCCCTCGGCGTCCACCACGACGATCCGCTCCGGATGCCGCGCGGCGAGTTCGTCGTAGGCCTCCGCGACCCGCAGCTGGAACTCGAGTCCCTCACCCTCGAACCGGTCCCGTCCGGCTTCGCCGAACGACCGGTCGCCTGCGGCTCCCTGGTCGGCACCACCGGAGGCGAGCCGCTGCTGGCCACGCGCCTCTGCGCGGCCGGGATCGATCCGCAGGAGCACCGTCACGTGGGGAAGGCAGCCGGCGATCGCAACCTCGTTGACGCGCTCGACCGCCTCTGTGCCGAGGCCGCGCCCCGTGCCCTGGTAGGCGACGGTCGAGTCGACGAAGCGGTCGCAGACGACATCGCGCTCCTCTGCCAGCGCCGGCCGGATCACCTGCGCACAGAGCTCCGCGCGCGCTCCGCAGAACAGGAGCAGCTCCGCGCGAGGGTCGAGGTCGATGGTCGGATCCTTGAGCAGGTCGCGGATCCGCTCCCCGGCCTCGGTGGCGCCGGGCTCGCGGAGCAGCAGGGTCTCCGCGCCGAGGGCCTCGGCGAGGAGGGCGGCCTGCGTCGTCTTTCCGGAGCGGTCGATCCCCTCGAGGGTTACGAACACGTCCGGAAGTTAGCGGCCCCGACCGCCAGCTCTAGCTCTTCTTGGAGCGGGCGCCCGAACCAGCCCGCCGCGTTCGCGCGGTACCGGGCGAGGGCTTGCGGCGCCTGCCGCGTTTGGCGCCGTTGCCGCGCGAGCGCGCAGCCGGAGCGGTGTCGCCGCCTTGGCCGGGGGCCGCGCCGTTCCCCGCCCCCTCCTTCGCGGCGCGCGCCCGCTGGCGCTCCTCGCGCTTTTCGCGCATCTCCACCATCGACGGGCAGTCGTCGTTCAGGCACAGCTTCCAGGGCCGGCCGCGGAAGCCCTTCACGGTCAGCCGTGGCATATCGCCGCAGATCGAGCAGCGCTCCTCCAGCCGCCACAGCTCATATCCGCGACCCGGCAGCGGGCCGCTGACCTGGCAGGAGTCGGGCGATTCGGGATCGTCGCGGTTCCACCCCTCGCAGCCGTACATCCGCTTGCCGCCCTTCAGCTCGATGATCCGCAGGCGGTTGGGCGAGCCGTCCTCGTGGCTGCGCCCCGCCTCCTCGCAGACCTTGCACGGCCCGAGGAACTTGTCCTCGTCCATGCCGGCCCAGATCTGCTTTGCGAAGTCCTCGCGCTGGTCCTCGAGGTCGGTGGTGGTCGTGTGGAGCATCTCGCGGCTGATCCGCAACACCTCGTCCTTCGAGGTCTTGCCGGCCGCGATCAGGTCCATGTCCTGCTCCAGCTCCGCAGTCATCTCGGGCGTCGCCATCCGGGGTACGTACTCGTGGAACGCCTTGTACATGGCGATCCCCGTCTCCGAGGGCTCCGGCGGGTTGCCGAACACGTAGCCGCGGTCATACAGCTTTTGGATGATGTCGGCTCGGGTCGCCTTCGTGCCGAGCCCGCGCTCCTCCATCAGCTCGATCAGCTTGCCCTGGCTGATCCGCGCGGGAGGCTGGGTCTCCTTGTCCACCAGCCACGGATCGCCGTCCAGCTCCAGCTCCTGTCCCTCCTCCAGCTTGGGGATCTCCTCGTCGGAGGAGCGTGCGTAGGTGTAGATCGCCGCGTAGCCGGGATCCACCACCACCGAGCCGCGCACGTAGTAGGTCTCGCGTCCGCCTTCGGCGGACGACCGGTCGCCTTCGGCTCCCTGAGCCTCGATGTCGGCGCGGGTGGACTCGGTGATCATCGGCGGGGAGAAGGTCGCGAGGAAGCGGCGCACCACCAGCTCGTAGACGCGGCGCTTGGCGCCGTCCAGCGCGTTCGGGTAGACGGCCTGCGTGGGGTAGATGGGCGGATGGTCGGTGGTCTCCTTCTTGCCTCGCGTCGGCTTCAGCTCGCCCTCCAGGAGCGGCGCCGCGGCGTCGAAGTCGGGGATGCGCACCAGCGAGCTCACCAGCTCCCGCGTGTTGAGCGAGCGCGGATAGACCGTGTTGTCGGTCCGCGGGTAGGAGATGAAGCCGTCCATGTAGAGGTCCTCCGCGATCGACATCGCGGTGCGCGGGGTGATCCCGAGACGGCTCGACGCGTCCGTCGTGAACGCGGTCGTGTTGTAGGGCGCCGGCGGCTGGCGTGAGTTGCGCTTCGAGGAGACCTCCTTGACGACGCCGGGCGTCTTCGTGCTCGTCAGGGCGGCGTCCGCCTCGGCCTTCTCCCAGAAGCGGTCGGTGGCATGGTGGGCCTCGAAGGCCCCATCCGGGTGCTCGAAGCGGGCGAAAAGCTCCCAGTAAGGCTTGGGGATGTGAGCGCGCCGTTCCAGCTCGCGCTCGACGATCAGCGCCAGGGTCGGGCTCTGCACGCGGCCGACCGAGAGGAAGTTGGAGCCGAAGCGGCGCGTGGCGAGCGACACGGCGCGAGTCAGCGTCGCTCCCCAGATCAGGTCGATGTCCTGGCGGGCGGCGCCCGCGTAGGCGAGGTCGAAGGAGAGGTCATCGATCTCTGCGAAGGCCCGCTCGATCTCGGACTTCGTAAGGGCCGAGTAGCGCGCGCGCTTGACCTTGGGACGCGTAGCCAGCCCGCCGTCGGCAACCACCGCGGGGTTGGCCTCGACGATCTGCTCGAGCGCCTCGAGGCCGATCAGCTCGCCCTCGCGATCGAAGTCGGTCGCGATCACGATGTCCGTCGCGTCCTTGGCCACCTTGCGGATCGCCCGGACCACGTTCTTGTCAGTGGGCTCCTTGACGAGATCGGCGTCGATCAGCTCGTGGAGGTCCGTCTGCTGCCAGTTCGAGTAGTCCTCCGGGAACGACGGGTTCATGACGTGGCCCTTCAGGCCGATCGCCATGTGGTCGCCATCTGAGTCCGACCACGTGTAGAAGGGGACCTTGTAAGTCGAGTCCGCCTTCGCGGCGCCGCCGGACAGAATGTCGGCGATCTTCTTCGCTGAGTTGTTCTTCTCGGTGACGATCAGGCGCATGTTGCCCTCTCGGTATTGCTCCCTATATATATGGAGTGGCAGAGCCAACGATGCCCCTCCAATCGGACGGCGAGGGTAGCAGGGAGCATTTGGCGCTCCCGGCGCTAAGTTGGAGACATGGGCACGCGGAGGAGCGTCGCCGTGACCTGGGTCACGGCGTTGGCGGTGGTCCTTCTCGCGCCGGCCGCCGCCTCCAAGCCGGTTTCCTGCCCTCAGGATTGCTGGCACCCGACGCCCACGACGCAGCCCTGGCAATGGCAGCTCACCGGCAAGGTGGACCTCGCCGTCACGGCCCCGGTTTACGACGTCGATGGCTTCGACAACGGCGCCGGCCTGGTGGACCGCATACACGCCAAGCCCGCCCGGGCCGTCTGTTACCTGAGCGTCGGGACGTATGAGCGCTGGCGTCCCGACGCGCAGCGGTTTCCGAAGCGGCTGCTGGGCAGGCCGCTCGATCCGCCGTTCCAAGACGAGCGTTGGCTCGACATTCGGCGCCTGCACGCGCTGAAGCCGATCATGAAGAGCCGGCTCGGGATGTGCGCGCGGAAGGGCTTCGATGCCGTCGAGCCCGACAACGTGGATGGCTATCAGAACCACACCGGCTTCCCGCTCTCGCAGCGCGACCAGCTCCGTTACAACCGCTCGGTCGCGAACGCGGCCCACCGCCACGGGCTGGCGGTGGGCCTCAAGAACGACCTCGGACAGGTACGCCAGCTTCTTTCGTACTTCAACTTCGCGGTCAACGAGCAGTGCTTCCAGTACCACGAGTGCTCGAAGCTGGACCGCTTCATCGTCGCTGGAAAGCCGGTGTTCGGCGCCGAGTACAGGCTCCCGCGAAGCCGCTTCTGCGCGCAATCCGTCGAGCACGGGTTCAGCACGATCAGGAAGCGCCTGGCGCTCGGGGCGTGGCGGCAAAGCTGCGGGCCCTGACCGCGGGACCGGCTCGGACGCGTTTAGCCTTCCGCGGCATGACCCTCGCGCGTCTTGTCGCCGTCCCGGTTGCGCTCGGCGTCCTGAGTGTCGGCGGGTGCGGCGGCGATGGTGGCGAGACCACGACTCCCCCAGGCTCCGCCCAGCGGAAACGGGCAGTCGATCGAGTGCAGCGCCAAGCTCTTCGTCGCGGGTGCGGACTACGTCGCGAAGGCCAAGCACGGGAGCGCCACCATCACCCAAACCGACGAGGCGGGAAGGCACTTCCGCTACGAGGTCCGGGTCGGCTCGCAACGCTTCTCGGACAGCATCACCTTCTCCCGATAGCCCTCCTCTACGCTTCACCCATGCCCGCCCAGGCCTTTGCCGGCAAGGAGTGCGTGTGCCAGCTCCGCAAGGGGATCTGCGACTCCTCGTGCGTGGCCGGCCTCCTCGAGACGCCGCTGTACATCGCCTGCCTGCGCCTCGGCGGGCGGCCGTGCTTGGTCGTGGGGGGCGGCGAGGTGGGGCTCGAGAAGGTGGAGGGGCTGCTCGCCTGCGACGGCGAGGTGACGATGGTCGCGCCGGCGGCGGTGCCGGCGCTCGAGGAGTACGCGCGGGAGGGTTCCATTCGCTGGGAGCAGCGCGAGTTTCGCGACTCCGACCTCGACGGCAAGTTCCTCGCGATCGCGGCCACGAGCGTCACCGAGGTGAACATCGCCGTCTACGAGGGCGCCGAGCGGCGCGCGATGCTCTGCAACGTCGTCGACGTTCCGCCTCTGTGCAGCTTCATTTTGCCCGCGATCGTCCGCACGGGCCCGCTCGCGATCGCAATCTCGACGTCGGGCGCGTCGCCGGCGCTGGCCAAGCGGATGAAGCGAGAGATCGCCCAGTCGTTCGGCGAGCCCTATTCGCGGCTCGCGGTGATCCTCAACGAGGCGCGGGGCTGGGCCAAGGCGACCTTGCCCACCTACCAGGACCGCAAGGAGTTCTTCGAGGGGATCGTGAACGGCGACCCCGACCCCGTCGAGTTGATCCGGGCCGGCCGTGAGGACGAGCTGCGCGCGCTGATCGAGGCGGCGCAGGACCGCCACGCCGCCCCGACGCCTGGCTAACTCGCTATCGGCGCTGATGTCGCCGCGCTCGGGTCGCTACGGCGGGCGCGCCAGGTCCGGGTTCGCCCCGGCGGCCGCGGCGGCCTCGGCGAAGTCCGAGAAGGCTTGAAAGTCGATCAGGCGGTCGCCTCGGAACGTAAAGACCTGCCCGAATACCGCATCCACCTTGGTGCCGCTATCGCGGCCCGTGGCGCTGAAGCGAGCCTTCAGCACGATCTTCTCGCCGATCTCGACGAAGCGCTCGACGTCCAGGCGAATCTCCTCCCATGGCTCTCTGAACAGGCGCCAGAACTCCCTGACTCCCTCGTGGCCGCGAAAGGTGCCGGTCGCGTCGGGAAAGATGTTGGCCGTTCCCCACGTGACTTCCGGATCGATGGCTTCGAGGGCCGCCTCGAGATCGCCGCGGTTCCACGCCTCGATCGCCCGGCTGAGCGTCTCGAAGTTGGTGCTCGTCACGGCGGCCGCGGCCCGGGTCAGCCGGACGGCAGCGCGTAGATCGCGACCGCCGCAAAGTGCGCCGCGGCCGCGGCAAGGACCAGCGCGTGGAAGATCTCGTGGTAGCCAAACACGGCGGGGTTGGGATCCGGGCGCTGGCGGGCGTAGATGACCGCGCCAGCCGTGTAGAGCAGTCCGCCGACGGCGATCAGGACGCCGGCGCCGATCCCCGCGTTGACGACGATTCCGGGAAAGCCGAGAGCTCCGATCCAGCCCACGGCGAGGTAGACGATCGCGGTCGCCCACTTCGGCGCCTCCACCCAGATCAGCTCGACGACGACCCCGGCGGCGGCGCCTGCCCAGACCGCGACCAGGAGCGCCTTCGCCCACGTTCCGTGGAGGACCAGGACCGCGAACGGGGTCGTCGTGCCGGCGATCAGCAGGAAGATCATCGAGTGGTCCAGGCGCCGCATCCAGCGCCGGATCTCAGGCCGCCGCCAATTCACGCGGTGATAGAGAGCGCTCACGCCGAGCAGGGCCGACAGGGACACGGCGTAGACCGCCACCGCCAGCCTCGCGCGCGGCGTCGGCGCCGCAGCCACGAGGGCGGACCCCGCCAGAAGCGAGACGAAGAACGCCCACTCGTGGGACACCCCGCGCAGGCGCGGCTTCTGGCGCTCGATGAAGTCCCCCGCGGCGGCCTTGGCCTCGGCCACGCGCTCGGTTGCGGCCGCGCGCGCGTCGGCCACGCGCTCCGACGTGGCCGCCTTCGCTTCGGTAACGCGCTCCGCAGCTGCGGCCTTCGCGTCCGAGACCCGCTCGGATGCCGTGGCCCTGGCCTCGGACACTCGCTCCCTGGCTCGCTCGCGTCTGGTCATCGACCGGCGAGACTAACCGACGCGGACGTGAGGGTGTGACCCTTGGTCACACCCACGCGGTAGGGCGCTACATCTAGCGTTTCGCGAAAGGAGGAACCCGCTACTCGTAGTAGAATCCCCTTTGGTGGTTTGCCCGCATTGCCACGCCCCGACCCGCGTCCTCGAGAGTCGCCGCGCGCCCGACGGAACGTCGGTGCGCCGCCGGCGCGAGTGCTCGGGGTGCGGGCGCCGCTTCACGACCTTCGAGCGGCGCGAGCCCGAGCCCGCGTACGTGATCAAGCGCAACGCCGAGCGTCAGCGCTTCGATCGCACCAAGCTGCGGGCCGCGCTTCTGAACGCCGCCCACAAGCGCCCGGTGACCGCGTCGGACGTCGAGGCGATCGTCGATCGGGTCGAGTCGGCGCTGGCGGACCGTGGCGAGCTCTCCTCCAACGAGATCGGCGAGCTCTGCATGGAAGGGCTTCGCGAGCTGGACCTCGGGGCCTATCTCCAGTTCGCCGGCACTCTCGCCGAGCCGGCTTCCGCAATTTCCGGGCAACCGGGCCCGGCGGGTTCCGTCCGGGTTGGGCGCGAGGATTCGGAGTTACCCCCGAATGCCACTTGAAGGAGAGGACTTGATGAGTAAAACCGCCGCAAACGCCGCAAGAACCGCCACCGCAGGGCTGACGGTCGAGCGCCGCTACACGACCCCCGGCGTCCATCCCTTCGACGAGGTCGAGTGGGAGCTTCGCGACGCGATCATCGGCGATCCCTCCAAGCCCGCATTCGAGCAGCGCGGCGTCGAGTTCCCGAAGGCCTGGTCCCAGAACGCGACCAACATCGTGGCCCAGAAGTACTTCCGCGGCAAGCTGGGATCGCCCGAGCGCGAGCACTCCGTGAAGCAGATGATCAACCGCGTCGCCGGGACGATCGCCGGCTGGGGTCGCGACGGCGGCTACTTCGCCTCCGACGACGCCGCCGAGGCGTTCGAGGCCGAGCTCACCCACATCCTCCTGCACCAGGAGGCGGCGTTCAACAGCCCCGTGTGGTTCAACGTCGGCTTCGAGGAGCACCCGCAATGCTCGGCCTGCTTCATCCTCAGCGTCGAGGACACCATGGAGTCGATCCTCGACTGGAACACCAAGGAGGGGATGATCTTCCGCGGCGGCTCCGGCTCCGGCATCAACCTGTCGAACATCCGCTCCTCGAAGGAGCACCTCTCGAAGGGCGGCCTCGCCTCCGGGCCCGTGAGCTTCATGCGCGGCGCGGACGCCTGGGCGGGCACGATCAAGTCGGGGGGCAAGACACGGCGCGCCGCCAAGATGGTGGTCCTCGACGTCGACCACCCCGACATCCAGGACTTCATCTGGTGCAAGGCCCAGGAGGAGGACAAGGCCGCCGCGCTGCGCGACGCCGGCTTCGACATGCGGATCGACAGCGACTCGTTCAACTCGATCCAGTACCAGAACGCCAACAACTCGGTCCGGGTGACCGACGAGTTCATGGATGCCGTGGAGCGCGGCGATGATTGGGAGCTCACCTCGCGGACGGGCGGCGAGTCGCTGAAGACGGTTGCCGCACGCGAGCTGATGGGCGAGATCGCCGACGCGGCCTGGCGCTGCGCGGATCCCGGCGTCCAGTACGACACCACGATAAACCGCTGGCACACCAGCCCGGAGTCGGGGCGGATCAACGCTTCCAACCCGTGCTCCGAGTACATGCACGTCGACGACTCGGCCTGCAACCTCGCGTCGATCAACCTGATGAAGTTCCGCCGCGAGGACGGCAGCTTCGACACCCCCGCCTTCGAGCACGTGGTCGATGTCGTCTTCCTCGCCCAGGAGATCGTCGTCGGGCCATCGAGCTACCCGACCGAGGAGATCGGCCGCAACGCGCGCGCCTTCCGCCAGATCGGGTTGGGCTACGCGAACCTCGGCGCTCTGCTGATGTCGAACGGCCTCCCGTACGACTCCGACGAGGGGCGGTCGATGGCGGCCGCGATCACGGCGTTGATGACCGGGCGCGCCTATCGCCACTCGGCCGAGGTCGCAGCCGGGATCGGCACCTACGACGAGTACGGAAAGAACCGCGAGCCCCACAACCGGGTGATGCGGATGCACCGCGACGCGGCCTATGAGATCGACGACTCGCTGGTCGAGGACGGCCTGCTGAGCGCGGCCCGCGCCGCCTGGGACGAGGCCGTGGAGCTCGGCGACGAGCACGGCTACCGCAACGCCCAGGCAACGGTCCTCGCCCCCACCGGGACGATCAGCTTCCTGATGGACTGCGACACGACCGGGATCGAGCCCGACTTCTCGCTCGTCAAGTTCAAGGAGCTCGTCGGCGGCGGGCAGATGACGATCGTCAACCGCACGGTGCCGATGGCGCTGGGAACGCTCGGCTACTCCGACCAGGAGATCGAGCAGATCGTGGCCCACATCAACGAGAACGGAACCATCATCGGGGCCCCGGGGCTGAAGGACGAGCACCTGCCCGTATTCGACGTGGCGGTCGGCCAGCGGGCGATCTCGCACATGGGCCACATCAAGATGATGTCCGCGGTCCAGCCCTTCATCTCAGGCGCGATCTCGAAGACCGTGAACCTGCCCGAGTCCGCGAGCGTCGAGGACATCGCCGAGGCCTACGTCCAGGGTTGGAAGCTGGGGCTGAAGGCGCTGGCGATCTACCGCGACGGCTCCAAGACCGCCCAGGCCCTGCGCACCGACGCGGGCGACAAGAAGTCCGCGCCCGCCGAGGACGCCGGCGAGCCCGCGGCATCTCGGCCGGAGCGGCGAAAGATGCCGCGCGAGCGCGAGTCGATCACCCACAAGTTCTCGATCGCAGGCCACGAGGGCTACATCACGGCCGGCAAGTACGAGGACGGCACCGTGGGCGAGATCTTCCTCACCGACATCGGCAAGGAGGGCTCGACCCTGCGCGGGATGATGAACGCGTTCGCGACCGCGATCTCGATCGGGCTCCAGTACGGCGTGCCGCTCGAGGTGTTCGTGAAGAAGTTCAGCTACATGCGCTTCGACCCCGAGGGCATCACCGGCAACCCGGAGATCCCGTTCGCGAAGTCGATGCCCGACTACATCATGCGCTGGCTCGCCAGCCGGTTCATCGACGACCACGACGTACTGGAGGACCTCGGCATCCTGACCGCCGAGGTGCGCGCGCGGCGCGAGGCGCAGCAGAGCCTCTTGCTGGACGACGGGGCCGAGACGGAGGGCAACGGCGGCGAAGCCAACGGCTCGAACGGCTCCCACGAGGGCAACGGGTCCCCCGCGACGGCGGCGAGGCCGGCGACGGCGGCGCTCACCGACGCCCCGCCGGTGATCCCGGCCCAGATGCAGGGGCGCGACCTCGGGCCGGCGTGCGAGCAGTGCGGCGGCATGATGCAGCGCACCGGCACGTGTTACACCTGCACGAGCTGCGGGAACAACACCGGCTGCGGGTGAGCTGCTGAACACCCCGGCTCCCCTACGCGGGGCCGCTTGTACGAGCGTAATTCTGCTCAGCGCGCGCCGATTGACGCTATACTTTATGAAGTAGGGTAGGGATGCGGCTTTGCGTGGGCGAGACCGCAGAGCACGCGACTGACCGACGAGGAGGATCAATGCCTCGAACGAGGGGCGCTGCAAACCAGCGCACGAACAACCGACGCCACCGCGGCGAGCACGACCTGGCCCCGCCTGCCTCGGGCGGGCCGCGTGGCCGTGCCCGCGACGCGGCCGAGCCCACCACGGACAGCCTGCAGATCTTCATCAACCAGGCGATGCGCTACCCGCTGCTCACCGCGGCGGAGGAGATCGAGCTGGCGAAGCGGATCGAGCGCGGCGACTTGGAGGCCAAGGAGCGCCTCATCAACTCCAACCTGCGGCTGGTGCTGAAGTTCGCACGGCGCTACCAGGGCCATGGACTTCCGCTCGGCGACCTGGTCCAGGAGGCGATGCTGGGGCTGATCCGCGCCGCCGAGAAGTTCGACTGGCGCCGCGGCTACAAGTTCTCCACGTACGCCGTGCTGTGGATCAAGCAGGCGATCCAGCGTGGCCTCGACAACACCGGCCGAGCGGTTCGCATCCCGGCCCACGTCGCCCAGCGCGAGCGGACCGTGAACCGGGTCACTTCCGAGCTCGCCGCAGAGCTCAACCGCGATCCCACGGACGAGGAGGTGGCGACGAAGGCCAAGCTGCCAATCGACGAGGTGATGGCGATCCGCGACCTGACCCGCGTGACGACGAGCCTCGATCAGCCCGTGACCCCGGACGGAGACACGACCCTGGGCGAGCTGCATACGGAGAGCACCGACCCCCTCGAGGACGAGGTCCTGGAGCGAGAGCAGGAGCAGGCTGTCGACGCGGCGCTGACACGGCTACCGGACGGAGAGCGACAGCTCATCCAGGCCCGTTTCGGGACGGGCGGACGCGAGCCGAAGAGCCTGCGCGACGCGGCTCGCGAGCTCGGCGTCACCCAACAGCACGCGAGCGTTCTGGAGGAGCGGGCGCTAAAGCGGCTGGCCTCCGACGAGACGCTGGTCGGCTGGCGCGCCGCTGCCTGAGCAGTCAGCCGACAGGCGCTCGCTCTTCGAAGGCGGCCCAGCACGACCATCCGGTCGTCGGCGGCCAGGAAGTCGTCGGGGTCGGCCCAAACCCCCTTCGACGTGATCCTTGGAAGATCGTCGCGAACGCCCGTACCCCATCATGGCCATGTCGGGTCCCGCCCCAGGCCCCTCGAGGTGTTCGTGAAGAGTTCAGCCACATGCGCTTCGACCCGAGGGCATCACCGGCAGCCCGGAGATCCCGTTCGCGAAGTCGATGCGCGAGCCCGTCGCGCGAGCTCGGGAGGATCCTCTGCGGTGTCCGCGAGGTTGCTCGCGAGCTGCACGAAGCCGGCTAGCGTCGCTCTACTTCCCGCCCAACCCGGACGAGATCGGTCCGATGATCCCGGGCGGTGAGTAGCCAGCGGGCGCGTGAATGACGCCCTCGGACTGCATGCCGGTGAACCCGCCCGGCAGGTCAACGGAAATTCCAGCGCCACCGGATGCGGCGCCTTCGTGTGTGGTCACCGGGCCGGGTCCACCGCGGCTCAGGTCGCCGATCGCGAGCGCGACCACGACGATGAGCGCCACGGCGAGCGCCCCAAGAAGGGCTGACCATCGGTTGATCCCGGCGCGCCCAGAGCGGGTGCGGGTGGACGGATCGCCCCTTGGGGGGCCGAGTCTCCGGTGCGGGGTGTGGGATTGTGCGTGCATTGGGATCCTGCTCTCCAACACGGTCGCTGGCGACAGGTCCCTTTCCATCGGAGAATTATATAGATCCCTTGACCAATCCACGGGTTTAGGTAGTACCTTCGTCCAGGGCGGTTCAGCGAGCGAGCCGCAGGCACGCGGTCAGGAGGAGGAGCCCGGGCGCTCGCTCTCGAGCGCGGCGAGGATCGGCGCGCTGTCGAAGTAGGCTCGGCAGCGCGATCCGATTCCGTCGCTGAGCGTCCAGACGTGCGCGAAGGGGACCTCGAAGCCCTGGCCGCTCTCCCTGGCGCGCCCGCGGATACGGCCCAGCACGACCATCCGGTCGTCGGCGGCCAGAAAATCGTCGGGATCGGCCCAGACCCCGTCGACGTGGTCCTGGAAGATCGTCGCGAACGCTCGCACGCCGTCGTGACCGTGGCGAGTCCCGCCCCAGGGGAGGCTCTCCGGCAGGTTCAGCTCGATGTCGTGGGCGAGGTCCTTGACGAGCTCGTCGACGTCCCATCGCGAGAGCGCGTCGTAGATGCGCCGTAGCGACTGAACTTCCTCGTCGGGCATTGCCGTCGATCCTAGTACCAGGCGCCAAGGCCCAACTCCCGAGCTGTGCCAGAAAATTCACCCAAGCGCGCCGCTTACCGCGACAATAGGTTCCTGATGGCTCCCCAGATCGGGGAATCGCTGCGCGAGGCTCGCACCCGCCAGGGGATCGAGCTGGGCGACGCCCAGCAGGCGACCAAGATCCGCGCTCGGTACTTGGAGGCGATGGAAGGGGACCGTTGGGACGTCCTCCCCGATCCCGCCTACGTGCGTGGGTTCCTTCATACCTATGCGACCTTCCTCGGGCTCGATGCCGACGCCCTGGTAAACGAGTACGCCCGGAGCCGGGAGCGTGCCGAGGAGGCGCCCCCCGCAGGCGAGCCGCTGGCCGATTCCCTGACCGAGCCGCTCATGACTCACGCGCCGGGCGCGCCGCGAGCACCGCTGCGCCTGAGCCCCTCCTTGCTGGCCGCGCTGGCCGCAGCGGGAATCATCGGCTTTCTCCTCGTCCTCGGCCTGACAGGCGGATCGGGGAACAGCGACCACACCCCGTCTCGCGAGAAGGCCGCAGCCCGGACTCCGTCGACCACCCAGACGACAACGGCCGAGAGCCCACAGCAGGTGTCGCTGCGCCTCGAGCCCACCGGAACGGTGTGGGTCTGCCTGGAGGACGACCGCGGGCGCGACGTCGTCAACGGCGAGACCCTCAACTCGGGCGACGCCCGCGGCCCGTTCCAGGCCAAGTCGTTCAAGCTCCGGCTCGGCAACGGCGAGATGCGCATCGACGTCGCCGGCAAGCCGTTCACCGTCCCCCCGGTGGCGCAGCCGGTCGGCTACTCGATCACCCCGGATGGTGTCCACAAGCTGGCCTCCTCGGCTCAGCCCACCTGCGTGTAGGCAGCCGAGAGGCAACACCGTGGCGGCCCGGCCGTTAGGCTGCGTCCGTAAGAGCATCCAGATCGGAGTCGGAGGAGAGTGAGAGATGGCCACCGCGAGGAAGTCCACCACCCGCCGCGCGAGCAGCGCGCGCAAGTCAACGGCTCGCCGCAGCACCGCGAGAAGGAGCTCGGCGTCCAAGGAGCCGGCGGCGCTCCGCCGCCTGAACAAGTCGCTCGACTCCGCGCAGGACGCGCTGAAGGCGCTCCGCAAGGACGTCGGCCGGGACGTCAGCTCCGGCGCCCGGGGGCTCTACGGCGACTTGGAGAAGTTCGTCAAGGACGCCCGGCGAAACACCGGCAAGCTGAGCAAAACGCTCGAGCGCGACATTCAGAAGCTTCAGAAGCGGTTGACCTCCACGGCGAAGAGCTCGAGTCGCTCCTCTGGGACGCGGCGCAAGGCGGCCTCTCGCTCCACCGCCAAGCGCAGCGGCTCCACCGCCAAGCGCAGCGGCTCCACCGCCAAGCGCAGCGGCTCCACCGCCAAGCGCAGCGGCTCCACCGCCAAGCGCGGCGGCTCGACGGCCAAGCGCGGCGGATCCCGGACTGCGGCGCGCTCGCGCAGCACGGCGCGCTCGCGCAGCGGCTCGCGGTCTCGAAGCAGGTAACTCTCAGGCCACTCGGTTGGGCGGCTCGGAGCCGCTCAGCGTCGCGACCACGTTCTGGGCAACGAGGCGCGCCATCGCGTCTCGCGCGCGTGTCGTGGCCGAGCCGATGTGCGGCAAGAGGACGCAGCGCGGCGCGTCGAGCAGCTCCTCCGGCACCTGCGGCTCGTGCTCGTAGACGTCCAGGCCGGCTCCTCCGAGCTCGCCGGCGCGAAGCGCGTCGGCGAGCGCCGCAGAATCGACGAGCGGGCCCCGCGCCGTGTTGACGAGAATCGCGTCGGGCTTCATCCGCGCGATTTCGGCGCGCCCGATGAGATGCACCGTCTCCGCGCTCGAGGGCAGATGGAGGCTGACGACGTCCGCGCGGGGGAGCAGCTCCTCGAGGCCTACGCGCAGGGCTCCCACCTCCCGCTCCACGTCCGGCTTGGGGGTGCGGCTCGTGTAGAGGATCTCCCCGGCGGTTCCCGCCACCAGCTCCGCATACCGGCGCCCGATCCGCCCCATGCCCACGACTCCGAAGCATGACCCGCTCAGCTCCAGCCCCCGATACGTCCCCGGATCCCATCCGCCCCACCGCCCCGCCCGCAGGTCCGCCTCGGCCTCGCTCATCCGGCGCGCCGCCGCGAACGTGAGCGCCACGGCGAGCTCGGCCGTGGCGTTGGTCAGGACCTCGGGGGTGTTGGTGACGATCACGGCGCGCCGCACGCACGCGTCCAGATCCACGTTGTCGTAGCCGACCGCGAAGTTGGCGACAACCCGAAGCTGGGGCCCGGCGGCGTCCAGCAGGCGCTCGTCAACCGCGACCGCGGGGTCCGCCACGATCGCGGCGGCCCCGCGGGCAAGCTCGAGCAGGCGCTCGGGGGTCGCGTCCAGTCCGCCCTCCACCAGCTCGCAGCTTTCGGCGAGCGGCTCGAGCCCCGCCGGAAGCAACCGGCGACAGATCAGCACCTTGGGTCTCAGCTCACACCTCCCGCTCGTCGATCAGGAGCGTCTGCATCGCTCGCCCGATCGGGCCACGTTCGTCGTAGAGCGCGGTGTCGGCGACTCCGATCCCGGTGGGCTCCGGCACGGTGATCGAGTCGAGGCAGACCCATTCGCCTACGAGCGGACGGTGCAGGTGGACGGTGAGGTCGACGTTGATGAAGAGGTAGCGGCTCCAGTCGAGCGTGGCGCTCACACCGTTGCCGGAGTCAGCCGCCACGAGGACCCGTTGGAGCGCCGTCGGATCCTCCCCGGCGACAAGCGGATGTCGCATGCGCATCCAGACGAGCGCCGGGCCCAGATCGGCGAAGTCGCCGCGCGCGAACCGGTACTCCATCGCCGTGTGGTAGCCGACGTCCTGCCCGGTCGGCGGGAAGCGCCCCGGCCGTGCTTCCGCGAACCCCGCCGGGGCGAAGCCGGGTCGCAGCGTGGAAGGCGAGGTGCCGATCAGGCCGGGCCCGTCCTCGCTCGCGAGACCCGAGGGGATCTCGACGCGCGCTGTGCGGAGCCTCCAAGCCCGCGCCTTGATCAGCTCGGCGGTGCCATCCGAGAGGCTCGCCTCCACCAGCTCGACGCTGCGACCGGGACGCACGATGCGCGCCTCCACTCGCAACGGGGCGATCGGGACAGCGCGGAGGATCTCGAACGTGATCCGTCCCACCTGATGTCCCTCCGCGCCCCCGAGGCGCTCGATCTCACGTCCCATCAGCGCCGCGGGTGGGCCGGCGTGCTGGGAATCGGGGTCCCACGGGCCGCGGGTCAGCTCCGTGGGAACGTATCCGTCGCCCTCGTGGACGAAGAACGCGTCGTCGGCCACGCGGCGGATCGTATGGATCCGGGCGTAATGGTCGCGGTCTTCGCCCGTCTAAGCTCATAGAGGAACCCGAAATCGCCAGCAAGCGAGGCAACGAGATGGAGAAGGTGAAGAAGTCGGACGCCGAGTGGCGCTCTGAGCTCACGCCGGAGCAGTACGAGATCTTGCGCAAGAAGGGCACCGAGCAGGCGTTCACCGGCGCCTACTGGGACGAGAAGGCCGGCGGGGTGTACCGCTGCGCGGGCTGCGGCCAGGAGCTCTTCAGCTCCGACACCAAGTTCGACTCCGGGACCGGCTGGCCGAGCTTCTATGAGCCGATGGACGACAGCAACGTCGAGACGGAGGAGGATCGAAGCTTCTTCATGCGGCGTAACGAGGTCGTCTGCAGTCGCTGCGGCGGGCACCTGGGGCACGTCTTCGAGGACGGCCCGGAGCCGACCGGGCTGCGCTACTGCATCAACTCCTGCGCGCTCGAGCTGGACTCCGAGGAGGGCGGCAAGTAGCCGTTCGCAGAGCCCGGCTCGCTCGGGCTCAGCCGGTCACCGCCCCCCAATCGTCGTTGGCTACCTCCGTTCAGGAGGCGCCGAAGATCATCATCCGGCTCGAGTCGTCGGGGTCGACCTTCACGCTCACGTCCATGCCCTCGCTGAACGTCGCCGAGGGATGGATGTACTGGCGGGCCGCGGCGGCGTAGGCCTCGCCGCCCGCCGGACTAACCGTGAGCTTGAACTCGTACTCGGTGCTTCCGGTCGCGTCCGTGTTGCCGGTCGCGGTCATCGAGTCGATGTGAGCGGGGGTGTCGACCCCCTGCTGGACCAGCTTCTGGGCGAGATTCGCCTGCTCGATCTGCTCCCCTGACGCCCCGACTCCGATCTTGCTGGTGGCAGCCTGCGCGGACTCCGCGGCCTTCTTCATCCGATCCTTGAACCCCATGCGCGCCTCTCTTTCGTGGTGCTTTTTGCTCCAGGCGACTCTAACCGCGGTCGCCCCCCACGGCAAGCTCAGCCGCCCCCGATCTTCTCCGGGGCACTTGCCTCGCGAAGCGCGTCGGGCACGGCGACCGACCCATCCGCCTGCTGATGGTTCTCCAGCAGGGCGATCAGCGCCCGCCCGGCGACGGCCGTGCCGTTCAGCGTGTGGACGTGGATCGGCGAGGCGTCGGGCTCGGGGCGAAAGCGGCAGTCGAGGCGTCGGGCCTGGTAGTCCGTGGTGTTCGAGCACGAAGTGACCTCGCGGTAGCGATCCTGGCTCGGGAACCAGGCCTCGCAGTCGAATTTCCGCGCCGCGGAGGCACCGAGGTCGCCCGTGGGAATGTCCACGACGCGGTACGGGATCTCGAGCGCCTGGAGGATCCGCTCCTCCAATGCCAACAGGCGCTCGTGCTCCGCCCTGGATTCGTCGGGGCGAACGAACGAGAACATCTCGACCTTGTCGAACTGGTGGACGCGGAAGATCCCGCGCGTGTCCTTCCCACCCGCGCCCGACTCGCGCCGAAAGCACGTGGAGAACCCCACGTAGCGGATCGGCAGATCGTCTGAGGCGAGGATCTCGCCGGCATGAAGCGCCGCCAGCGAGACCTCGGAGGTCCCGACGAGAAACAGCTCGTCGCGCGGGATCTCGTAGATCATCTCTCGCTCGCCGGGGAAGAAGCCGGTGCCGAACAGCGGCCCCTCCCTGACGAGCACCGGCGGGATCGTGGGGGTGAAGCCCTCGTCGCGAAGCAACTCGAGGGCGAACCGGACCAGCGCCAACTCGAGCATCGCCAGGTCACCCAGCAGGTAGGCAAAGCGCGACCCGGACGCCTCAGCTGCCTTCTCCATCTCGATCCAGCCGTTGGCAAGCCCGAGCTCGAGGTGGTCGCGTGGCTCGAAGTCGAAGCTCGGGCGCTTCCCGACCTCGCGCAGCGGCACGGCGTCGTCTTCCGTCTCGCCCTCGGGCGCCTCGGGGTCGGGGAGGTTCGGCAGCGTGGCGGCCAGCTCGTCCCGGGCTGCCTCTACCTCCGTCAGCTCGGTCTCGAGCTTCTTCAGGCTCGCGCTCACCTCGCGCATCTCGGCGATCAGCGGCTCGGCGTCGTCGCCCTCCCGCTTCGCCGCGGCGATCTCATCCGAGGCGCGGTTCTGCCGCGCCCGGCGCTCCTCCACCTGAGGCAGGAGCTCGCGGCGGCGCTCATCGAGCCGCAGGAGCTCGTCCAGGGCATCCGCGGCACCTCGCCGTGCAAGCGCCGCCCGGGCGCGCTCCGGATCCTCGCGGATGCTCCGGAGATCGAGCATCAGCGCAGCCGTGAAGAGTCAGCGGGCCACCCAGGTGTCCTGGGATCTCCTGGGATAGGCACTAACCGGACCCGGAGCCTGACGGCTGCGCGGTCGTTTGAGTCGTGGAGCCCGCGTACTTGGAGACGAACTGGGCGACCTCCGTAGCCTCACGGCCGGTGACGATGTTCTGCGGCATGATCGCGCCCGAGAAGCCGCCGTTGCGGATCGCCAAGAGGACGTCGCGAACGCTCTCCGTGCGCTGGTCGAGATTCGGTCCCTCGGTGCGCACGGCCCGGTTGTCCGACCCCTCGGTGCCCGCCGGGGTCAGCGTGTGACAGCCCGAACAGCGCTGGGCGAACAGGACCGCGCCGCGATAGTCCGGATCGTCCTTGGAGACCGAGATTCCCTCGCTTCCGCACGCGGTGAGGCCGAGGGCCGCCGCGACGGTCGCTGCGGTCAGGAGGACGGAGGGCTTCACGCCGGCGGCATCATACTTTCCGGCCTCGTGCCAACGGAGGCACCAACCTGATGCCGCCCGGAGTCTCGCCCGAGGCCCTGCGGGACACGATGGCGCAGTTCCCCACCGGCGTGACCGTGGTGACGGCGATCGGCCCGGCCGGCCCGGCTGGCGCGACGGCCAACGCCGTCGCCTCGCTGTCGCTGGAGCCCCCGATGATGCTCGCCTGCCTCGATCTCGGATCGCGGACTCTGCTCGCCGTCGAGCATGCGCGGGTCTTCGGCATCAACGTCCTTGCCGCCGGACAGGCGGAGCTGGCGAGGCGCTTCAGCACGAAGGACCCGCACCCCGAGAAGTGGGAGGGCGTCGCCTGGAAGGAGCAAGCCGGTGCGCCGATGATCGACGGCTCGCTGATCTGGCTCGCCTGCGAGCTCCGGGAGATCCACGATGGCGGCGACCACGTGATCGCCACCGGCGCCGTGCTCGACCTCGAGACGGGCGACGGCCAGCCGCTCGTCTTCCATCGCGGCGAGTACCGTCCGCTGGGCTAAGTTGCCGCGGTGGGTCGGATTGGGGTCGCTTGCCGGCCCCTAAACGAACCACCCCGCCACGGTCGATACGGCTCGGATGCCCACTGGGTCGGATTGGGGTCGCTTGCCGGCCCCTAAACGAACCACCCCGCCTCGCGACCGTGATAACGAGCCGCAGTGGCCGAGCCTGAACGTCTACGTCGCCGTGGTTGCGGCGCGTAGCGCGAGGAGGACGATGACGAGCGCCGAGACGGCCATCACGCCGGTCTCGCGGCGCACGATGGCGAGGGTCACCGCATGCTGGCGGCTCTTCGGGAGGGAGTCGAAGTCGAGGCCGGTGAGCTCGCGGTCGGCCACTCCGGCACGCGCGGCCTCGGCGAACAGCGAGACCCCGAGCGGCAGCACCCCGTACAGATAATGGAGTCCGCTCGCAGCCTCCCGGCCGGAGAGCAGCAGGATCGCACCGAGCACGATCTGAAGGACGACGAGCGCCTGGGCCATGCGAAGGGCGTACCAGAACCCGACGGATGGCTGGTGGCGAAGCCACGCGATCCCTCCCCACATCCCGGCCACGAGGTTGCTCGCGATCACGGAGATCCCCACCACCACATGAACGGAGATCACCGGGTCAACCCGCGCTCGCCGCCGCCGCGGGCGGCGGCGCCGCGAGCGGCTTGGAAACCCGCTTCCTGATGCGGAAAAGCACTATGTAGCAATCTCGCACAAAGTGGGTATATAACTCGGCGGCGTGCTGCGCGGCTACCTCCCAGTGATCGTGTTCGCCGGGCTCGGCGTGATCGTCGGGGGGGCGCTGGCGGCGATCAACGGGCTGGTGGGACCGCGGCGCCCCAGCAGGGTGAAGAGCGAGCCATACGAGTGTGGGCTGCCGACCGAAGTCACGCGGACGTTTCGGTTCGGCATCAGCTTCTACATGATCGCGATGCTCTTCATCCTCTTCGACATCGAGGTGGTCTTCCTCTATCCGGTCGGCGTGATCCTGAGGGCGGCCCACTCCGTGTTCGTCCTCGTCGAGGTGATCGTCTTCGTCGTCCTGCTGCTCGTCGCGCTGATCTACGTGTGGCGAAGGGGAGCGCTCGATTGGAGATAAAGCGCGAGAAGCTGCGCGCGCTCTCACCGCTCGATGAGCCGCCGGCGCCCTCCGAGCTTCGAGTCCGCCAGCTTCGCGCCCGCGATCTTTTGCGCGGCGACCTCGAGGGGCCCGAGCTGGAGCAACACGTCGAGGAATCGATCCTCACGACGACCCTCGCCAAGGCGGTCGGATGGGGACGCGCAAACTCGATCTTCCCGGCGACCTTCGGCCTCGCCTGCTGCGCGATCGAGATGATGTCGATCGTCAGCCCGCGCTACGACATCGCCCGGTTCGGGGCGGAGAACATGCGGGCCTCGCCGCGGCAGGCGGACCTGCTGATTCTCTCAGGGCGCGTGTCGATCAAGATGGCTCCGGTCGTCCGCCGCATCTACGACCAGATGCTCGAGCCGAAGTGGGTGATCGCGATGGGCGCCTGCTCCTCGTCCGGCGGCATGTTCGCGAACTACGCGGTGGTCCAGGGCGCGGACAAGTTCATGCCAGTCGACATCCACGTCCCGGGTTGCCCGCCGCGGCCAGAGGCCTTGGTGTACGGCTTCAACAAGCTCCAGCGGATGATCATGGGCAGCCCCGACCCAGGTTGGCGGCAGCGCTACAACGCGCTCGGCACCGAGGAATGGGCACGGGAGGCGACCGGGGAGGCGTCGAAGGAGGAGGTCGAGGCGTACGCGACCGCACGCGAGGTGTCGATCGCGCACGAGTCGTCGCGATCCCAGGAGTCGCGCGGAGGAGCCGCCTGATGCCGGACGCCCCGGGCCTCGAGCTGATCGCGCAGGAGCTCAACGGGGTTGCGGATGGCTCGGTTGTCGGCACCTACCACGAGCACGGCCAGGCCTGCCTGATCGTCGACCCGGAACGGATCCTGGACGCGCTGCGCTGGCTTCGCGACACGCCGGGCCAGGAGTACCGGTTCCTCGCCAGCCTGCACGGGGTCGACTACCTGCCCGCCGAGCCGCGGTTCGGGGTCGTGTACGAGCTCCTCAACATGCCGCGCGTGGAGCGGCTGCGGGTGCGCGCGGCGCTCCATGATCCGGCAGCGTCCGCGGACGAGAGCGAACCCGATCGCCCCCGGAGGCGAGACCGAGGAGGCGATCGGCATGAGTTATTGCCCGAGCTCGACAGCTGCGTGGAGCTGTTCGCCACGGCGGAGTTCCACGAGCGCGAGGTCTACGACTTCTTCGGCATCGTGTTTCGCGGCCATCCAGACCTGCGGCGCATCCTGATGCCCGAGGACTACGTGGGCTGGCCGCAGCGGCGTGACTTCCCGATGGGCGGCGAGCCCGTGATCTTCACCCACAACGAGCGCGAGGTCCCGAGGTGGTTCGAGTGAGCGTCCACGGCGGAGACTTGATCGCGCGCACCGAAGCGCAGGTGATCGGGACCTCGGCGGTGGAGCGCACTGCCGCCGCCGAGGGGCTCGGGCCGGAGCAGGAGCTCATGACGATCAACATGGGGCCGCACCACCCCTCGACCCATGGGGTCCTGCGGCTCCTGGTCAGCCTCGAGGGCGAAGTGGTCCGCGACCTGAAGCCGATCGTGGGCTACGTCCACACCGGGATCGAGAAGAACTGCGAGGACAAGTCCTACTGGAAGGTGATCCCGTTCGTGGAGCGGATGGACTACCTCGCCTACTTCTTCAACATGGAGGCGTTCGTCGGTTGCGTTGAGCGCCTGCTCGAGCTCGAGATCCCCCCGCGCGCCAAGTACCTGCGCGTGATCCACCTGGAGCTCAACCGGATCCACTCGCACCTCGTCTGGCTCGGCACCTCGGGGCTGGAGCTCGGTGCGATGTCGATCTTCTTCTATTGCTTCCGCGACCGCGACACGATCCTCGACCTGTTCGAGATGTCGACCGGCCAGCGGATGCACACGCGGTACTTTCAGGTGGGCGGGGTCTTCGAGGACATCCCGCTCGGGTTCGCGCGCAACGTGCGGGCCTTCTGCGCTGAGATGCCGTCGCGGATCGACCAGCTCGAGGCGATCCTCAACCGCAACGAGATCTTCCTGCGCCGCACCAAGAACGTGGGCGTCGTATCCCCCGAGCGGATGCTCGACCTCGGCGTCACGGGACCGCTCCTGCGCGCGGCCGGGGAGCCCTGGGACCTCCGCAAGGTCGACCCCTGCCTTGCCTACGGCGAGCTCGAGTTCCAGATCCCCGTCGGCACCATCGGCGACGGATACGACCGTTACCGCGTCCGCGTACAGGAGATGCGCGAGTCCATCCGGATGATCGAGCAGGCCCTGGACGGGCTGCCGGAGGGTCCCTGGCTCGCCGACGATCGCAAGGTCGTCCTGCCGCCGCGCCACGAGCTCTCGACCTCGATGGAGGCGCTGATCCATCACTTCAAGCTCGTGACCGAGGGTTTCCGCGTGCCTCCGGGCGAGGCGTATTACGCGGTCGAGTCGCCGCGCGGAGAGCTGGGGTGCTTCGTCGTCGCCGACGGCTCGGCGAAACCGGTGCGGGTGCACTTCCGCGATCCCTCGTTCGTGAACCTTCAGGTCCTTCGCGACCAGTGTGTGGGGGGCTACGTCGCCGACCTGATCCAGAACCTGGCGATGCTGGATCCCATCTTGGGAGGGATCGACAGGTGAGGTGCTCGTTGGCAGTCGCCTGTGGCTCGAGGGAGGCGCCCGCGTGAGCGAGCTGCCCGAGCTTCGCCCGACCGATGAGATGACCGCTGCGGAGCGGCGGGAGCTGGTGGAGTCGATGCGGCCCGAGGACGCGGAGCCCGTTCCAGAGCTCCACGAGGTGGACGTCCCGGACGAGCTTCGCGAGCGAATCGAGTCGGCGATGTCGAAGTACCCCCAGATCCGCTCGGCGTCGATCCCGGCGCTGTGGGCGGTGCAGCGCCACTACGGCTGGTGCACCCCGGAGGGAATCCGCCAGGCGGCGGCCGTGATGGGCGTGACCCCCGGCTACCTCGAGTCCGTCGCGACGTTCTACGACCTGTTTCGCACCAGTCCGGCCGGCACCCACAAGGTCCTCGTTTGCCACAACATCTCCTGCTGGATGCGCGGCGCCGACGAGCTTCTGGAGGCGTTCTGCGCGGCCGCAGGCGCCAGCGCCCACAACGCGGACCACGGCGGCGCCAACTCGCCGGACGGCGAATTGTTCATCAAGGGCTTCGAGTGCCTTGGCGGCTGCGACATCGCGCCGATGGCCTCGATCGACGAGCGCTACTACGGCCCCCTCACAGTCGGCGACGCGCGCACGGCGGTGGAGCAGCTTCGCGCGGGCGCGGAGGTACTGCCGGACAAGGCCCTCGCAAAGCGACAGACGGCCGGTGGACCCGAGCCGGAGCCCGATCCGCGGGTGAAGGAGGCCGAGGTTTGATGGCCGCCGAGACAAGGCTGCTGTTCCGAAACGTCGACGAGCCCGGGCTCGCCTCGATCGAGACGTACCGGCGCCGTGGCGGCTACCGCTCCCTCGAGCGGGCGCTGAAGGAGCTCGAGCCGGAGGAGCTCCTCGGCCAGCTCGAGGAGTCCGGGCTGCGCGGCCGCGGCGGGGCGGGCTTCTCGATGGGGAAGAAGGCGTCGTTTCTGCCGCGCGGAGACATGGACAAGTTCCTGTGCTGCAACGCGGACGAGTCCGAGCCCGGCACGTTCAAGGACCGCGAGCTGATGCAGAAGAACCCGCACCAGCTGATCGAGGGCGTGGTAATCGCCGCGATCGCCGCCGGCGCGGGCTGGGCGTTCATCTTCATCCGCGGCGAGTACGCCGAAGCCGGGGACATCCTGGACCGGGCCGTGGAGGAGGCGTATGAGGCGGGTTGCGTGGGAGAGGACATCCTGGACAGCGGCTGCCGGGTGGAGCTCGTCGTCCACCGCGGCGCCGGCGCCTACATCTGTGGCGAGGAGACGGCGCTCCTGGACTCCCTGGAGGGAAAGCGCGGCAACCCGCGGCTGAAGCCGCCGTTCCCCGCGATCCAGGGCCTGTACGGAGGGCCGACCCTCATCAACAACGTGGAGACCCTCGCCAACGTTCCCCACATCGTCGCCAACGGCGCCGAGTGGTTCAAGAGCTTCGGCACCGAGCAGTCGCCGGGCACGAAGGTGGTCTCCGTCTCGGGCTGCGTGCAGCGGCCGGGCAACTACGAGGTCGAGCTGGGGATCCCGGCGCGAGAGCTGATCTACGGGCTAGCGGGCGGGCCACCGGATGGCCGCGAGGTCAAGGCGTGGTTCCCCGGCGGGTCCTCGGCGCCGGTGCTCACCGCGGCGGAGCTCGACCTCCCGTACAGCTTCGAGGCGATGGCCGACGCGGGCTCGATGCTGGGCTCGGGCGCGATCATCGTCGCCGACGACTCGGTCTCGATCCCGGAGCTGGCGCTGCGGACGGCCCGCTTCTACCACCACGAGTCGTGCGGGAAGTGCACCCCCTGCCGTGAGGGGACCAACTGGACGGTGAAGATGCTGGAGCGGGTGATCTCGGGCGAGGCGACCCCGATGGACCTCGACATCATCTCCTCCGTCCAGGAGAACATCATCGGCCACTGCCTCTGCGTGCTGGGCGACTCGATGGCCATGCCCGTGGGCAGCATGGTGGAGAAGTTTCGCGGCGAGTTCGAGGCGGCGATCGAGGCGGGCCGGGCCGCGGCGCCACGCCCCCTCGACGAGTCGGCCACAGACGCCGCGCCTCTGGAGTTGGGGGCGGCGGGATGAACCCGGAGGAGATCACCTTCGTCGTCGACGGCGTCGAGGTGAGGGCGACCGAGGGGACGATGCTCGTCGACGCCGCCAAGCACGGAGACGTCGAGATCCCGGTGTTCTGCTACGAGCCGAAGCTCGGCCAGCCGGTGGGCGCGTGCCGGATGTGCCTGGTGGAGATCGAGGGGATCCCGAAGCTCCAGACCGCCTGCTCGACGCCCGTGCGCGACGGGATGGTCGTCTACACGCAGACGGACCGGGTGAACGAGGCGCAGAGCGCCGTCGTCGAGTTCCTGCTGGTCAACCACCCGCTCGACTGCCCCGTGTGCGACAAGGGCGGCGAGTGCCCGCTTCAGGACATCGCGATGGGCTGGGGGCCGGGGAAGAGCCGCGTGATCGACCCGAAGCGGCACTTCCAGAAGCCGATCCCGCTCTCGCCGCTGGTCAAGATCGACCGCGAGCGCTGCATCCTCTGCTACCGCTGCGTGCGCTTCAGCCAGGAGGTGGCCGAGGACGAGCAGCTCCAGCTGCTCGAGCGCAGCGCCTCCACCTACGTCGGCACGTTCGACGACCGCCCCTACATCGCCCCCTTCCACGGCAACATCATCGAGCTGTGCCCCGTGGGGGCGCTGACCTCCGACGCGTACAGGTTCCGCGCCCGGCCCTGGGAGATCGAGGACGCGGGCTCCGTCTGCACGCTGTGTCCCTCCCAGTGCAACGTCAATTTCACGGTCCGCGACGAGCAGGTGCAGCGCGTGCTGGCGCGGGACAACGCCGAGGTGGACGACGGCTGGCTGTGCGACAAGGGTCGCTTCGGCTACCAGATGATCTCCTCGCCGGAGCGGATCACCGAGCCGCTGGTCAAAGGTCAGCCGGCGACGTGGGAGGAAGCCCTCGAGGCTGCGGCGGCGGGCCTGCGCGCGGCGGGCGAACGCACGGCGGCGCTCGTCGGCGGCCAGGTCTCTAACGAGGAGGGCTACCTGACACAGAGGATCGTGCGCCAGGCGCTGGGCTCGCCGCACGTGGACTCGCGAGCGGGCGATGGGCCCTCCCGCGACGATTTGATCCGGCTTTCCGATCCAGCGATCGGCGCAGCCGTCTCCGATATCGACTCGGCAGATTCGATCCTCGTCATCGGGTGCGACCCGCTCCACTCGATGCCGATCATCGACCTGCGAATTCGCAAGGCGGTGCGCCGGCACGGCACGCGGCTCGCGGTGGCCTCGGACCGCCCGACGGCTCTCGACGGCGGTGCCGAGGAGACCGTGCGCTACGGCCCGGTCTCTGGGGGCATCTTCTTGGCAGCCCTCGCCGCTGAGCTCGGCGCAGACGGGTACGAGCGCGCGCCAGGGGAGCTGGCCGCCGACGCCGAGCGGATCGCAGGCGCCCTGCGGCCTGGCTCAACCGTGATCGTCTGGGGCGAGCAGCTGGGTGGCCATGCGATGGACACGTTGCTCGACTGTGCTCGAGCCAGCGCAACGACGCTGTTCGAGGTGCCGGACGCCCCCAACGCCCGCGGCCTGCGCGAGGTCGGCTGCCTGCCGGGGATCGGCCCAGGGCTCTCCGAGGCGCCAGCTGGAATGGAGGCGGCCGAGATCCGCGAGGGACTCGAGGGACGCGAGCTCGACGCGGCTCTCCTGGTGGAGGCCGACCCCGTGCGGGACATGCCGGGCGGCCCAGGCTGGAAGGACGCGCTGAGCCAAGCACGCTTCGTCGTCGCGATCTCGATGTTCGAGAGCGCCTCGACCGAGCAGGCGGACGTCGTTTTCCCGGCGGAGGCCTACGCCGAGAAGGAAGGCACCGTCACACACCCTGACGGGCGCCTGCAACGCCTCCGCCCCGGTGTTCCGCATCCAGGACGCGTGCGGCCGATGTGGGAGGTCCTCGCCGAGCTCTCGGCGCTCCTCGGCGACGAAACGGGAATCGACTCGGCACCCGAGGCGCTCGCGGCGATCGCCTCGGAGGTCCCCTTCTACGCGGGCATCACGCCGGAGGAGATCGGCGGACGCGGAGTCCGCTGGCAGGAACGCGACGCGGCCTCGCGGTTCCCCGTGGGAGAGCGGCGAGGAGGGGTCGGCGCCGCGACCGGTAGCGAATTGCTACCCGACCGGGTAGCACTCGCTACCGGACTCGCGGACGACGACCCCTCTTTGCCGCACCCCACAGCCAATGGCGGGCTGCGGCTCGGGACTTATCGAGACCTGTGGGCCGCCGAGGTCACCGAGCGAAGCCCCTCTCTGAGATTCCTCTTCCCACAGCAAACCCTGGAGCTCGCACCGACCGACGCCGAGCGGCTCGGGATCGGGGATCGCGAGGAGGTCGAGGTCCGCTCCAACGGGACAAGCCTGCGGGCTCGCGCCAGGATCCGGGAGCGGATCAGTCCTGGCTCCGTATTCCTGATCGACGGCCTGGGCGATGCCGCGGGCACACTTCGCGGCGAGGTCGTGGAGATCGCCCAGACGGGGGGCTCGGAGTGACGACCCCCATTGCAGACGTCGGCTTCGTCGAGGCGAGCTGGATCCTCGTCGTGAAGTCGATCGTGATCTTCGCCGTCATCTTTTCGATCGTCCCGTTCCTCACCGTGCTGGAGCGCAAGCTGCTCGGGCGCTTCCAGGCCCGATACGGCCCGAACCGCGTGGGCCCGTTCGGCCTCCTTCAGCCGCTCGCCGACGCGGTGAAGCTGATCACCAAGGAGGGCTACCGGCCTGAGAACGCGATTCCCGTGCTGTGGTCGATCGCCCCGGCGATCGTCGTCTTCACAGGCGTAGCGACGCTGGCGATCATTCCCTTCGGCGACGTGAAGAACGGCGTCGGCTTCTACGGGATCGACGTCTCGATCGGGATCCTCTACTTCTTCGCGTTCGGCTCGATCGCGTTCTACGGGCTCCTGCTTGGAGGCTGGGCCTCGGGCTCGAAGTACAGCTTCCTCGGCGCCATGCGCGCCGCCGCGCAGCTCATCTCCTACGAGATCTCGATGGGCCTGGCGCTGCTCGGCGTGATCATGATGGCCGGCTCGCTGTCGCTGGTCTCGATCGTCCAGGCCCAGGACTCCATCTGGTACGTGATCCCGCAGGTCGTCGGCTTCCTGATCTTCATGGTCGCGGGCTTCGCCGAGACCAACCGGGCCCCATTCGACCTCCCGGAGGCCGACGCGGAGCTCGTCGCGGGCTACGGGACCGAGTACGGGGGGATGCGCTACGGCTCCTACGCCATGGCCGAGTACATCGAGATGTTCGTCGTCTCCGCGGTCGCGGTGACGTTCTTCCTCGGCGGCTGGCACGGCCCGGGGCCGGGGTGGCTCGACCCGATCTGGGTGATCGTGAAGATCTTCGGGTTCCTGTTCTTCTTCATGTGGATCAGGGCAACGGTGCCGCGCGTCCGCTACGACCAGCTGATGTCGCTCGGCTGGAAGGTCCTTCTCCCCCTCGCCACGTTGAACGTCCTCGTGACCGCCGTGCTGGTGACGGTGACATGAATAAATCCGCCACCTCCTCCGCTTCCCCCTGGAATCACTGGCGCACGGCTACGCCGTGCGCATTGTCATGTGCTCCCGCGTCCGGGGGTGGCGGCGCACGATGAACCAAGAGTTTCCCTACCTCGAGAACGCCGAGGAGGTGATCGCCGTCCAGCGGGGGCCGGAGCCGGGCGGTGCGAAGGGGGCCTACCGCGCGTTCGGCGAGACGCTGCGCGGCCTCAAGACCACGTTCGCGCGGATCGTCGAGGGACCGGTGACGATCCAGTACCCGGAGGAGAAGACGCCGGTCTATCCGCGCTTTCGCGGCCGCCACAAGCTGCACCGCTTCGAGGACACGGGGCTCGAGAAGTGCGTGGGCTGCTCGCTGTGCGTCGCCGCATGCCCGGCCGACTGCATCCGCGTGGTCGCCGCGGAGAACGATGCCGACGACCGCGTCTCCGCGGGCGAGCGCTACGCGGAGGTCTACGAGATCAACCTCGCGCGCTGCATCTTCTGCGGCTACTGCGAGGTCGCGTGCCCGTTCGATGCGATCACGATGGGCCACGAGTACGAGATCGCCGACTACAACCGCGAGGACTTGATCTTCACCAAGGAGATGCTGCTGGCTGAGCCGGTCGAGCGGACGCCGCTTCGCCGGGAGGGCGAGTGATCTACATCGCGTTCTTCGTTGGAGCGATCGGCGCCGTGGGGGGCGCCGTCGCGGTGATCGCGCTTCGCAACCCCTTCTACAGCGTCCTGGCGCTGGTCGTCCACCTCGTGTCGCTGGCGGGTCTCTTCCTGCTCCTCTATGCCCAGTTCGTGGCTGCCGCCCAGGTTGTCGTCTACGCGGGCGCGGTGATGGTGCTGTACGTCTTCGTCGCCGCCTACGTGGGGGCGGTCGAGGAGCCGATCTGGGAGCCCATCCCCGGCCAGCGATTCCTGGCGCCGCTCCTCGCGACGGCGCTGTTCGTGGAGCTGTCGATCGCGATCCTGGGCACAGGCCTCACGGCGTTCGACAGCGAGGGCCCGACGGTCCCGCTCGGCTTCGGATCTCCGGCGCAGATCGGCAACCTGCTGCTGGAGCGCTTCCTGGTGGTCTTCGAGGCCGCGTCGATGCTGCTTCTGGTCGCCGCCGTCGGCGCGATCGCCCTGGCCGCCAGAGTGCGGCAGCGCGAGGAGCTCCGGTAGTGGATACCTCCTGGTACGTCGTCCTCTCCGCGCTCCTGTTCGCCATCGGCGCCGGGGGGGTGCTGATCCGGCGCAGCCCGCTTGTGATCCTGCTCTGCCTCGAGCTGATGCTGAACGCGGGCAACCTGGCGCTGGTCGCCTTCTCGCGGGCGCACGGGAACCCCGACGGCCAGGTCTTCGCGCTGATCGTGATGGTGGTCGCGGCGTGTGAGGTCGTTGTGGGGCTCGGGCTGATCGTCGCGATGTTCAGGCGCAGGCTGCCGTTGAACGTCGACGAGATGCGGGACCTGCGCGGATGAGCGCTACGGCGTGGGCCTGGTTGGTGCTCGCCTTCCCGCTCGCGGGATGCCTCGTCAACGCATTCGGCTGGCGCTCCCTGCCCGGCCGGGCCGCGGGCTGGATCGGGACGGCGGCGATCACGCTGGCCTTTGCGTGCTCGATCGGCGCCCTCGTCGCCCTGCTCGGCGAGCCCGACTCCGGCCGCGAGCTCACCTCATCGCTATGGACCTACGCCTCCGCCGCGGGCCTCGACATCAAGCTCGGCATCCTCGTCGATCCCCTGTCCGTGTTCATGATCTGCGTCGTCAGCGGGGTCTCGGCGCTGATCCACCTCTACTCCGTCGCCTACCTGGACTCCGACCGCGGCTACGCCCGCTACTTCGCCTACCTCAACTTCTTCGTCTTCTCGATGCTCTTGCTGGTCCTGGCGGGCAACTTCGTGCTCTTGATCGTCGGCTGGGCGTTCGTCGGCTTTGCCTCTTACGCGCTGATCAGCTTCTGGTACAGGCGCAACACCGCAACGAAGGCCGGGATGAAGGCGTTCGTGATCAACGTCATCGGCGACGTCGGCCTCGTGCTCGCCGCCTTCTTCATCTTCCGAGACCTCGGCACGTTCGACTACCAGGCTGTGTTCCAGGCCGCGCCGCAGCACTTCTCCACGAACCAGGGGGTCGTTATCGCGATCTGCCTGCTCATCTGCGTCGGCGCGTTCGCCAAGTCCGCGCAGCTCCCCCTCCACACGTGGCTTCCCGACGCGATGGAGGGCCCTACGCCGGTCTCCGCATTGATCCACGCCGCCACGATGGTCACTGCCGGCGTCTACCTGATCGCCCGCACCCATCCCCTGTTCGTGCTCGCGCCGACGGCGGCCGACATCTCGGCCTTCATCGGTCTCGCGACGCTGATCTTCGCGGCGACGGTCGCGCTCGCGGTCACCGATCTGAAGCGGATCATCGCCTACTCGACGATCAGCCAGATCGGCTACATGGTCGTCGGCGTCTCGATCGGCGCCTACGCGGCGGGGCTCTTCCACCTGATGACACACGCCTTCTTCAAGGCGCTGCTGTTCATGGCGGCGGGTTCGGTGATCTCGGCGATGGCGGGGACGCAGGACATCGACCGGATGGGTGGCCTTCGCCGTGCCCTGCCGTTCACGTCCACCCTGATGATCGTCGGCGCCCTCGCGCTCGCCGCCTTCCCCGGCACCTCGGGCTTCTTCTCCAAGGACGAGATCCTCGTCTTCGCGGCTCAGCGCGGCGGCTTCTACTGGATCTTCGCGATCGGCGGCTACCTGGCGGCGATGCTGACCGCCGTCTACGCCTTCCGCATCGTGTTCCGCGTCTTTTGGGGAGAGCCGGTGGAGGAGGCGCGTGAGCTGGACCAGGGGCACCTCGCCCACGCCGAGCCCGAGAACCCCATGACCGGCGAGAAGGAGGACACGGACGTCGGCTTCCCGGGCCCCGAGCACCACATCGCCGAGCGGGACTGGCCGATGCGAGGTGCGATGGCGGCGCTGGGCTTCCTCGCGATCTTCGGCGGCCTGGTCCAGGTCCCTGAGGTAACGAGCGTGATCGAGAACTTCCTGCGGCCGACCTTTGCGGCCTCGCCGTTCGAGAGCATCGTCCCCTCCAGCGGCGACGCCTATCTCGGTCTCCTGGTGGGCTCAGTCCTCTCGCTCGCCGGAATCGGGATCGCCTACTTCGTCTATGTGGCGCGCCCGGGGACGTCCGGCGCCCTCCAGCATCGGCTGCGCCGGGTCCACGCCTTCCTCGTCAACAAGTGGTACTTCGACGAGCTCTACGACGCCGCCGTCTACCGCCCCGTGATCGTCGCCGGGCGCTTTGCAGACCGCGTGGTCGAGCGCTTCGTCGTGCAGGGCATCGTCGCCGCCACGGTCGATGCGGTGCGCGGCGTCGGCGTCATAGTCCGCGGGGCCCAGTCGGGCTTCGTCCGGGCGTACGCGCTCCTCTTGATCGGCGGCTTCGCGGCCCTCGGCCTCTACTTCCTGATCGTGAGTTCGTGATGGCCAGGCAACGAGGGAAGTGCATTGACCGGAAGCGGAGCGCGATTGGCGCATTAGTGGCGGTATGCGCCAGGAAAGCGCCAATCGGGGGAATCTTGTGCTGAACGCCCTGCTCTGGCTACCGGTTGCCGTTGGCCTCCTCTGCTTCGCCGTGCCGCGAAAGGCTGTTCCCGTTATTGCCATTTTCGGAACCCTCGGCACGCTCGGGCTCGCCATCGCGCTGGTCGCCGACTTCCAAACGGGCACCGCAGGCCTCCAGCACGCGGTCGACGAGAGCTGGATCCCGGATCTGGGGGTCCGCTACCAGCTCGGTGTGGACGGGATCAGCCTCTTCCTCGTGCTGCTCACCGCGCTGCTGTGGGCGGGGGCGACCGCCTTCTCGGCCTTCCGGATGCCCGAGCGCCGACGCATCTACTTCTTCATGCTGGGGCTCGCGGAGACCGCGTCGCTGGGCGCCTTCCTCGCCCAGGACCTGCTGCTGTTCGTCCTGTTCTTCGACCTGATGCTGGTGCCGTTCTGGTTCCTGATCGGCGCCTTCGGGGGCGAGAACCGGATCGCCGCGACGACGAAGATGATCGTCTACACGCTGGTCGGCTCGCTCCTGATGCTGGTGGGGGCGATCGCCACCGCGGTGCTCGCCTCGGACCAGGTCGGACACCTGAGCTTCTCGCTCGCCGACCTGCGCGAAAACGTGCTCGGTACCGGCAGCCAGTACTGGATCTTCTGCTTCTTCGCCGCCGCCTTCCTGATCAAGATGCCGGCCGTCCTCGTCCACGGCTGGCTGCCCGACGCCTACCGGGCGGCGCCGCTACCGGTGCTCGCTCTGCTCGCCGGAGTGCTGTCGAAGGTGGGCGCCTACGGCTTCCTACGAGTCGTGCTGCCGCTCTTCCCGCAGGCCACCGTCCACTTCCAGGAGGCGATCCTCCTGATCGGCGTCGCAAGCATCCTCTACGGCTCGGTGATGGCGTTCACGCAGACGAACGTCCGCCTGATCGCCGGCTACTCCTCGATCGCGCAGCTCGGCTTCATCACGATCGGGATCTTCTCCCTGCGGCCCGACGGGGCCGACGGCGCGGTGCTCCAAATGGTCAACCACGGGCTCGTGGTGGCGCCGATCTTCCTGATCGTCGCCCTGCTGTGGGAGCGCTCCGGCACCGAGGACCTGACTCGCCTCGGCGGCCTCGCCATGAGGGCGCCCGTGCTCGCCGCGCTCTTCCTCATCGTCGCGCTCGGGACCCTCGCGATGCCCGGCTCCGCCAACTTCGTCGGCGAGTTCTACATCCTGATCGGCGTCTTCCAGACGAAGATCGTCTACGCCTTAGTGGCCGCGATCGGCGTGGTGCTGGCCGCCTTCTACGCGATCCGCCTCTTCCAGGGCACCATGCACAACCGCTTGCCCGAGGGCAGGGAGTCGCGGGAGATCGCCCCTCGCGACGCGGCCGTCCTCGCGCCGCTCGTCGCCTGCATCCTCGCCCTCGCGCTCTATCCGGGCCTGATCCTCGGCCGCGCGAACGCCTCGACCCAGGAAAAGATCGACGCCGTCTGCACCAAGGGCATTTACACCAACGTGGCGACGGGCGAGTCCGCCTCGAGGTGCCCGTGACCTTCCAGGCTCCCCACATCGACTACGCGGGGCTGTCGCCGGTGATCGCGCTCACGGCCGGGATCTGCGTAGTGTTGATCGGCGGGTTGGTCGGGCCGCGGCGGCAGCGCGGCGTCGTCTCGGTCCTCTCGCTGGCGACCCTGGCCACCGCCGCGGGCCTCTGCATCTGGCAGTGGGGCGAGCGCAAGGACCTGGTGGCCGGTGCGCTGCGCCTGGACGACCTTGCACTCGCGGTGGCGCTGATCGCGATCTTCGCCGCCGCGTTCTGCGTCCCGCTCTCGTGGCGAGAGGAGGCCGCCGAGCGACCGGGGGCCGAACCCCGGCACGGCGAGTTCCAGGCGCTGCTGCTGTCCTCGGTGCTCGGGATGGTCCTGCTCGCGCAGGCGCAGAACCTGATCGCGTTCTTCGTCGCGCTCGAGCTGCTGTCCGTGCCGCTGTACGTCCTGTGCGGCTCGGCACTGCGGCGTGAGCGCTCGCTCGAGTCGGGGCTCAAGTACCTGATCGTTGGCTCGCTCGGCTCCGCGACGCTGCTCTACGGGCTCGCCTTCATCTACGGCGGCTCGGGCTCCACGGACTTCACGGCGATTCGCGACGCGATCGGCGGGGGCCTCGCCGACGACCCACTCGTCCTCATGGGGATCGCGCTGGCCGCCACCGGCCTGGCGTTCAAGATCTCGATCGCCCCCTTCCACCAGTGGACGCCCGACGTCTACCAGGGCGCCCCCACGCCGGTGACCGCGTTCATGGCCGTCGCGACGAAGGCGGCGGCGTTCGCCGTGTTCGTGCGCTTCTTCGAGGTCGCTTTGGGGCCGTCGGTCGACAACTGGCAGCCGGCGCTTGCGGTGCTGGCCGCCGTCTCCATCGTGGTGGGGAACATCGGCGCGCTCGGCCAGGACTCGCTGAAGCGCCTGCTCGGCTATTCGGGCGTCGCCCAGGCCGGATACATGCTCGTCGGGCTGGTGGCGGCGTCACAGCTCGGCGTCAACGCGCTGGTCTTCTATCTCGCCGCGTATGCGCTCATGAACCTGGCGGCCTTCGCCGTGATCGTCGTCCGGGAACGCGAGACGTCGTTCGGCGACGACATCAGGTCCGTCGAGGGGCTCGGGCGCGAGCGACCGATCCTCGCCTGGCCGCTGACGATCTCGATGCTCGCCCTCGCCGGTCTGCCGGCCACGGCCGGGTTCATGGGCAAGCTCTATCTGATCGAGGCGGCCGTGGACGCCGACTACACCTGGCTCGCGGTGGCGATCGCGATCGGGACGATGATCTCGCTCGCCTACTACCTGCGCGTCGTCGCCGCTGTGTGGATGCGTCCTGCGGCCGAGCCGGCAGCCCGCGAGACGGAGCCGATGCCGGCGATGGCGGGTGGCGCGCCGGACGCCGATGCCGTCGGCGAGGAGCCCCCTGGCCGCTGGCCCCCGCTCGGACGATCCGGACACCCTCTGGGCACCCGCTGTCCATCTATCCTCGGCCTCACGGTCCTCGCCGCTGGCGCGACGGTCTTCTTCGGCGTCATTCCCTCGCCGCTGGTCGACTGGGCATCGAACGCCGGCCAGGCGCTTTCCGGCGTCATCGCGTAGCCGGGCCCCCGGGCGCCGGGTGGTTGCCGTTCGTCGGCGGGCTACCATCGGCTGCGGCAGGAGGAGCGATCAGACGGCAGGCGACCACCCTTCTATTGACCACCGTTGCCGCCACGGTCGGCGCTTCGGTCTGCCCGGGCTTGGCTGCCCGCGCCGCCGGGCACAGGAGGCCGAACATCGTCGTCATCCAGGCGGATGACCAGAACTTGGACCAAGCCAGGGCTCGGTTCATGCCGAAGCTCAATCGGCTGATACGGCGAAGGGGGACCGAGTTCCGGAACTACTACGTGAGCACCCCACTCTGCTGTCCCTCGCGAGCGACGTTGCTGAGCGGGCGCTATCCGCATAACCACGGCGTGCTCACCAACGATCCCGGGTTCCCCCTCTTCGATCAAAGCGCCGCGGTGAACCTCTGGCTCCACCGGGCCGGCTATGAGACGGCGCTGATCGGCAAGTACATGAACTTCTACGGCGTGCGCGACCCGACCGAGGTCCCGAGGGGTTGGGACGAGTGGAACAGCCCACCCGGGCCCAGCATGTACCTGATGTACCGGTACTACCTGAACCACAACGGCCACCTGAACTTCTATGGCTCACACAACTCCGACTACAAGACCGACGTCTACCGGCGGCTGACCAGGCGATACATCGAACATAGCTCCGGGCACCAGCCCTTCTTCCTCTATGTGAATCCGCTGGCTCCCCATGACGAAAACGACGCGGTGCAACCGGCGAACTGCCATGGCCCTCGCCCTGCACATCGCGATCGGCGTCGCTTTCGCCATCTCCGCGTGCGAAAGACCCCGTCCTACAACGAGCGCGACATCTCCGACAAGCCACGTTGGATTCGCCGCCAGCCGCGGTTCTCTAATGCGATGAAAAGGGAAATCGGTTGCTCGTACCGGAGGACCCGGCGAAGCCTGCTGGCGGTGGACGACCTCGTCGGCTCCACCGTCAAGGCGCTTCGCCGAGCCGGGGAGCTGAAGCGGACCTACGTCTTCTACGCGTCGGACAACGGATTTCTCGAGGGCCAGCACCGACTCGAGGAGAAGGCCGCGCCCTACCGCGAATCGGTCCAGGTGCCGCTCATCGTTCGCGGGCCGGGGGTCTCGCGTGGTGGCTCGACGCGACAGCTCGGCTCCAACGTCGACCTCACGCCCACCTTCCTGGACATCGCGAATGCCCGCGGCCGGGCCACGAAGCCCGTCGACGGGATCTCGCTGCTCCCCTATCTGCACGGCCGAAGCTCACGGCGCCGCGGATACGTCCTGCTCGAGTTCTTCGACCCTCACAAATACCACCCCTATCGCGGGCTACAGGGAAACCGCTACACCTACGTTCAGTACCCCGGGGAGGGAGCCGACCAGACGGAGCTCTACGACCTCGCCAACGATCCTTTCCAGCTGGAGAACCTGGCAGGGAAGCATCGCTACAGGAAGGTGCAGGACCGGTTGCGCAAAGAGCTCCGTCGAAGGCAAGACTGCAGCGGGCGCAGCTGCCACCGCATGCGCTGAGCGAACGGGCTTGCCTAGGTCGGGATCTCGCCGCCGAACATCTCGGGCAGCCGCCCGGCGAGCGCGTAATCGCCCTCCATCGTGAGCGAGCCCTCGAGCAGGAGCTTCGGCGGGAAGGCCTCGCGGGCCACCATGCGCACGAAGTCCGGCACGCTCGTGCGCAGGATCAGCGCGGGATCGGCTGCCGGCCCCCGCCGAACGGCCGCGCGGCCATCGGAGATCCGCACCGTCCAGGGTCGAGATCCGTCGCGGCCACGCAGTTCGTACAGGATCTCTCCCTCGAAGCCGCCCGACTTCTCCGGGGCGAACGCGCGCTCCATGCCCTTGAAGATCACCGCCAAGCCCGGGCCACGGTCGAAGAGGCGGTGGAGCTGGCTGTCCGTACGTCCACGGACGAGGGCTGCAAGCCCAGCCTCCCCCGCGCGCGCCACGAGCTCGCGAGCCGCCTCGCGCGCTCCCACGCCGTTGGCCCGGGATGCCGGGCCGGCGCCCGCGGGCTTGGCGGGTGCGGGCTCTCCGTCGGGCTTTACGAGGTAGGCCTCGTCCGAAGCCCGCGCCGGCGCCCGCCGTGCGAGCGCCTGCTCGACCGCGCTCTCCAGCCGCTCCCGTTTTTCGCGCTCGCGCTCCTCCGCGCGCTCGGCGAAGCTAGGCATCACCTCTGACGCGAACAGCTCGAGGCTCTCGCAGATGTGCTCGTGGCGATTCGTGCCGGCCTGGGAGACGAAGATGACCTGGTCCACGCCGGCGGCCTCGTAGCGCTCGAGCAGGCTCGCGATCTGCTTCGGGGTGCCGATCGCCCCCCGGAGGCTGCCAAGGCCCTGCTGGAGGAGGCGGACCCCCAGCGGCGCCTCGTCCGGGGTGACGATCTCGCGCGCGAAGCCCACCTCGCCGCGCCGTTCCTGGAATTCGCGCCACACGTTCGATCGCCCCGGACGGTGCTCGCCGAACGCATAGTAGTAGGCAAGCGAAAAGCCGAAGAAGTGCGCGCCGTCGATGCCGCGTTCGATCGCCGTCGCCTCGTCGGAGTGGCACATCATCGGGAGCACGACGGCCAGGTTTGGGTTGACGGCGAAGCCGGCAGGCACGCATTGTTCCGACGCCAGCATCTCGTAGTAGGAATCGACCCACTCCTTCGCGTCCTCGGGCTCGACGAAGGCAAACGAGAGGGCCCCGATCCCCCGCTGCGCGGCCAGGAGGATGGTCTCGCGGCGGCTGCACGCCACCCACAGCGGCGGATGCGGCTTCTGCTTCGGCTTCGGGACCACGTTTCGCGGCGGCATCGAGATCCAGCGGCCGTCATAGCCGGCAAAGGGTTCCTCGACGAACATGCGCGTGATCGCGTCGAGTCCCTCCTCCCACTGCGCGCGCTTGGTCTCGCGATCGACGCCGAAGCCACCCAGCTCGATCTGCGAGCTTCCCTCCCCGGTGCCGAACTCCACCCGTCCGCCGGAGATCAGGTCGAGCGTGGCGATCCGCTCCGCTATCCGCGCCGGATGGTTCACGGCCGGTGGCACCTGGACGATCCCGTGGCCGAGGCGGATCCGGCTCGTTCGCTGGCTCGCGGCGGCCAGGAACACCTCCGGCGCGCTCGAGTGCGAGTACTCCTCGAGGAAATGGTGCTCGACCTCCCAGACGTAGTCGATCCCGAGCCGGTCCGCCAGCTCCACCTGATCGAGGGCGTCAGACAGCAGCTTGCCCTCGTCGAGCTCACCGTCGGCACGGGGCAGCTGGTGCTCGTAGAAGAGGCCGAACCTCACGGTGGGCGAGGATATTCGCTGACGTGATTTGCTTCCGGCGTGCTGCACCACGTCTCACTGGAGGTGGCGCCCGACGACGTCGAGCGCTCGGCCGAGTTCTTCGAGCTGCTCGGGTTTCGCCGGCTGCCGGCGCCGGAGCCGATCTCGCCATTCGTCACCTGGCTCGAGCGCGGCCGAAACCAGATCCACTTCATCCACACGCCCGAGCCCACGACCCCGCTCCTCGGCCACCCCGCCCTGGTGGCGGAGGACTTCGATCGAACGGTCGCGGCCCTGCGAGGGGCCGGTTTCCAGGTCGAGGACGCCGACGAGCTGTGGGGGGAGCCGCGGGCCTTCGCGCTGATGCCGGGCGGCCAGCGCGTGGAGTTGATGGCGGCTCCGCCGCCGCCGTCCGGGTAGCGACGGGACCCCGGGCATCCGCCGCCCGCGGCGTATCCTCGTGGCGTGACGAGCTTTCCCACCGTTCGCGTGGCCGCGGTCCAGGCGACCCCGGTGATCCTCGAGGCCGAGGCGACGGTCGATAAGGCATGTGGTCTGCTCAGCGAAGCCGCCGAGCGCGGTGCCGAGCTGGCCGTCTTTCCGGAGACGTTCGTGCCGCTGTACCCGTCGAATGCCTGGGCGAACAATGCGCCCTCGTTCGCCGGATGGGACGAGCTCTGGGAGCGGCTGTGGGAGAACTCCGTCGACGTCCCCGGACCGCTCACCGACCGGATTGCGAAGGCGTGCGCCGAGCTCGACGTGCACTGCGCGATCGGTGTCAACGAACGTGTGTCGGAACGACCCGGCTCGCTATACAACACACTGCTCCTGTTCGGGCCGCAGGGACTCTTGTGGAAGCACCGCAAGCTGATGCCGACGATGCAGGAGCGCGTCTTCCACGGAGTCGGCGCCGGGGACGACCTCGGCGTAACGGAGACGCCAGTTGGGCGCATCGGCGGCCTGATCTGCTGGGAGAATCGGATGCCCCTCGCGCGCTATGCCGTCTATCGAGGCGGCCCACAGATCTGGCTTGCGCCGAACGCCGATGCCACGGACGGCTGGCTCGCGAGCATGCGGCACATCGCTATCGAATCGGGTGCATTCGTGGTGTCCATCGCTCAATTCATCCCCGCAAGCGCCTTTCCCGACGACTTCCCGGTGCCACTCCCCGAGGGAAAGGATGTCTTCTGTACGGGTGGCGCCGCGATCGTCGAGCCGGATGAGGGGGCGGTGATCGCCGGGCCGCTCTACGGCGAGGAGGGCATGGTCGTCGCCGACTGCGATCTGCGCACCTCGCTGCATGCCAAGCGCTGGTTTGACGTGGTCGGTCACTACAGCCGCGAGGAGGTGCTGGCCCGGCTCGTGGCCGAGCCCGAAGGAGACGGTGTGCCCATGGTGCCCCGAGCCGATACCGTCGAGAGCGACCGCGGCGACTTCTAGAGGAGGCCCCTGCGCCTGCCGCCGCCGAGCCGACGGTTTGTCACGTATGGCGTGCATAACCGCGGGTTCGATGATCGGCCGGGAATGTGCCGGGGGCACCACTACGATCAGGGGCCCGTGCGCTACCCGGTCGAGACGTTCACCCCCGAGGAGGAGGCTCTCCTCCGCCCCCACTTCACGAACCTGGACCGGCCTGTCTTTTGCCTCGTCAACCTCCCCGAGACCGTCAAGGGAGCGATGTTCGCCCGCTACTCCCGCTATCCCGGGACCCTGCGCCGGCTGTTCCTGGAGGAGTTTGCAGCGGAGGTCCCCGACGATGGGCGGCCGTTCGACGGCGTGGAGGGGGAACGGGCCGCCGGCCTGTACGAGCGGGTGTTCATGGGCTACGGCGACGACTCGATCGCCCAGGTCGGCGGCGCGCATCTCGCCTGCGAGTGGGCCTCGAACGTGCTCACCAAGGTCCTCCAGCGCGGCCGCCTGGCCGCCTACCTCGAGCAGTCCACCCGCTACATCCCGTACGACCAGCCGATGCCCGACGGCGCCGGCGGCGGCTACCGCTACTACTCGGACGAGCGCCTCGGAGCGCCGTACCGCGCGGCGATGGACGATCTGTTCGAGATCTACTCGCGCGGGCTCGAGGCCGTGCAGTCCTGGGCGGCGGAGCGCTGGCCGCGCGGCGAGGAGCCGGAGGTGGCCTGGCGACGCTCTATTCGAGCCAAGGCGCTCGACCTCCTGCGTGGGCTCCTGCCCGCCTCGACCCTGAGCCACGTCGGGATCTTCGCCTCGGGCCAGGCCTACGAGCAGCTCCTGCTGCGGATGATGGCCTCGCCGCTGCCCGAGGCGCGGGAGTACGGCGGGATGATCCTGGCAGAGCTAGCGAAGGTGATCCCGAGCTTCGTGGCCCGGGTGGGGAAGCCTGATCGCGGCGGCGAGTGGATCGCGTATCTGAGCGAGCGGCGCGAGACAGCGGAGCGCATCGTGGCGAGAATCGGCCTCGATCGCCCCGCACAGGGCGACTCGCCGTCGGTCGAGCTCGTCCACGTCGACGGAAGCGAGGAGGACCTCCTCGCCGCGTCGCTGTTCGAGTCCGCGGCGGTCTCCGAAGGGGACATTCGCGGTCGGATCGAGGCCCTGGATCCGCTCGAGCGTGCCGAGCTGATCGCCGAGCTGGCCGGGGAACGCGCCAACCGCCGCCACCGCCCCGGCCGGGGCTGGGAGGCAGTGCGATACCGGTTCGAGATCGTCTCCGACTACGGCGGCTTTCGGGACCTCCAACGCCACCGACTGCTCACGTGCCAGTGGCAGAGGCTAGGTCCGCATCTCGGCGCCGGGATCCCGGACGAGGTGCGCGAGGCCGGCGTAGGCTCCGAATACCAGCGCGGGCTGGAGATCTCGCGGGCCGAGTTCGAGCGCCTGGAGAGCGAGGGGCTCCACGAGGCCGCTCCCTACGCGCTCTGCCTCGGCTACCGCATCCGCTACGTGCTCGATCTGAACGCACGCGAGGCGATGCACCTGATCGAGCTGCGCTCCGGACGCGAGGGACACCCGACCTATCGCGCCGTGGCCCAGGCCATGTACGAGCGCATAGCGGCCGTGCACCCGGCGATCGCCCAGGCGATGACGCACGTCGACTCCTCGCGCGAGCCGCGCCTCGAGCGCATCCTGAGCGAGATCCGCACCCATCGCAAGCGCCTCGCCGCCGCCCGCGGTTGAACCCGCCCGCCACGACGGCCGTATGCCCGGATACTTGGCTCCCCGGCATCGCTCGTCTAGCCTCCCAAGCGTGCATGGACGCAATCTCGTCCTGAGTGCCGCGGTCTTCGCGGCCTCGCTGGCCCTGCCGGCGACGCTGGTCGGCGCCCAGGAGCCGCCGACGGCGACAACCTCGACCACCGCCCAGGAGCCGCCGTCCGGCGACCCAGCCGGCGACCCTTCGACCACCCCAGCCACCTCCACCGACGGGACCGAGCAAACCGTGGACGCCACCGTGGTCAGCGGCCGCGACGCAGCGACCAGGGGCGCGGGCGGATCCACCTCCGTGACGACGACGCCGGCGGTAGCCAAGTCGTCGACGGCGACCGCGGCCGGGTCGACGTCGGTGTCCATCCTCGACGGCAACTCGACCAGCCAGTACCGGTTCTCGCCGGCCTCGATCACGGTCAATGCGGGCGACACGGTGACCTGGACGAACAACGGGCACGTCCCCGAAGGCCACAACGTGAAGGGCGATGGGTTCGAATCGGGCACGCTTCAGACCGGCCAGACCTACTCGCACACGTTCTCCAGCGAGGGGACCTTCCCCTACATCTGCTCCATCCACCCGTTCATGAAGGGGACCGTGACTGTGCAGGGCTCGGGCGGAGGAGGCGGAGCGAGCGGTGGCGGGGATGGCAGCGGAGGCGCATCGCCGGGAACGAGCAACTCGGGCGGCACGCCAAGCGGGACCGCGCCGACCAGCGGGGTTGGCTCGGAATCCGCCGCGGGAACCTCGCCCGACGCCGCGGGAACCGCGACTCAGCTGCCCTCGACGGGCCTCCCGCTGCTTCCGATGCTCGGCGTGGCCGGCGGCCTGGTGGCGCTCGGGCTGCTGCTTCGCCGGCGCGTGACGCGCTTTAGCTAGCCGTTGCGGGCTCGCCGGCTTGGACCGCCACTCCGATCAACGCCCTCATGAAAGCCGGTAGGTCCGGCGGGCGGCGCGACGAGACCAGGTTTCCGTCCACCACGACCTCCGAGTCCTTCCACCGCGCGCCTGCGTTCCGCAGGTCGTCCGCGATCGCCGGGACCGAGGTCACGCGACGCCCCTCGACGATCCCAGCCGAGATTGGCACCCATCCCGCGTGGCAGATGAACGCGACCGGCTTGCCAAGCTCGTCCATCCCGCGGACGAGAGCCTTGACACCGTCGTTGGTGCGCAGCTTGTCCGGCCCGAAGCCGCCCGCCACCACCAGGATGTCCAGGTCCTCCGCGTTCAGATCGGCGGCGGCGCGGTCGGTCGTCAGCTCCACCCCCTGCTTGCCAGAAAGCGACGTTCCGCCCTCGTTTCCGATCAGCTCCACGCTCGCGCCGGCCTCCTGAAGGCGGTAGTAGGGATAGATCGCCTCGGCGTCCTCGAACAGAGGGCCGATCATCACCGCGGCGCGCTTGCCGGCGAGGGGCTCGTGGTCGTGGTGGGTCATCTCAAACCTCGCTTTCCCGTTGCGGGAGATCAGTAACATGACTTTACTTTCTGAAGCTACGCTATAGGAGGTTCGCGTGGACGTCGTCTTTTTGATCGGCCGCATCCTCTTCGCGACGCTGTTCGTCTTCTCCGGGCTCACGGCGCACATGGGCAGTCAGGGCGTCCAGTACGCCAAGGCCTATAACGCCCCCGCCCCCGAGCTGCTGGTTCCACTCAGCGGCGGCGTGATCGTGGCCGGCGGGCTGATGATCGTGCTCGGGATCTGGGCGGATCTCGGCGCCCTCCTTGTGGGTGGCTTCCTGCTTGCGATCACGCCGATCATGCACGCGTACTGGAAGGAGCAGGACCCGCAGATGAGGGCGATGCAGCAGGCCATGTTCATGAAGAACTTCGCCCTGATCGGAACCGCGCTGATCCTCTTCTACGCCTACAACCAGCTCCAGGGCGGCGCCGGGCTCTCGATCACCGATCCGCTGTTCAGCCGCTGGGGGTAGCGCGAGCGGCCACTAACGGCGGCGCTTTCGCTTTCGCTTCTCCGCGCCCTCCCGAGCGGTCTGCGACGCCGTGGCCTCGTCGCCCGCCTGGACCTCGGTCGCATCCCCGGGGATCGGGCCGGCGGCCGCGCTGGGCGCGGGCGGCTCCTCGCCGGGCTTCGGCCAGGGCATCGCCTCGCCGCTCTCCCAGGCCGGAGGGCGCCCGCCGGGGGCCCAACCCGCGTACAGCAGCCCGAGGTATGCGATCCAAAGCAGGGTCCCCAACAGCGCCACCGGCAGGATGAGGATCATCGAGGCGCCCAGCGCGATGCCGAGGCTGCCGGCGAAGCGGCTCAAAAGCCCCGTGCGTAGCGCCTGAAGCGGCACGTAGATCATCATCACCACGAGCCCCAGCACGGCGGGGAAGAGCAGCCCAGCGGCGACTTGGCGCTCGGAGGAGTCGTCCACCAGCTTGTCGGCCACCGCCTCGCCCGGCTGGCCCTCCGAGTCCGTCGTGGTGTCGACGCCGGCGTCCCGCAGATCCGCCTCGATGCCGTCCTCGGCCTTGGACGGGTACTCGGTCGAGTAGAAGGTGCCGTTCGCTTGCTCCGCATCCAGCGCGTCCCGGCTGGTGTAGAGCGTGACCTTCTCGATCGATCTCGGATCGCGCTTGATCTGGTCCTTGAACTTCGCGTAGGACCGGGACTGCTCGGCCGCGACCCGCGCCGGAAAGTCTGAGGCGAGCCGGTCCTGGGCGGACCAGGCGACGACTCCCTGCACGGCGAGCAGGACCGGTCCGATGAACACGAAACCCAGCATCGCGGGCTGCACGCGAGGGTTTCGCGCCTGCGCGGCTCGAAACAGGTAGAGCATCGCCACGGCCATGCCGAGGAAGCCGAGGCCACGGATGACGGCAGCGAGGAGGAGCGGTCCGGAGTGGCCCTGAAGCGAGCGGAGCTCCTCGACGGTGGTGCCCCCCGTGTCGACGTTCGCGCTTTGCTCGATGAACACGGAGGCCACGTAAAGCACCAGCGGCACGATGGCGGCGAGCGCAGCCGGTGTAGCCCAGCGGCGCTCTCGCTCGATGATCCGCTGGCGATTCATGGTTGGTTAGTGGTGCCTCTCGTGAGGCCCGTCATTTCCGGTGAAACGTTGGGGGAGGTACCACTAGTCGACCGGCTGGCCGGCCCGCCGCTCGACTTGGCGCCGCTCAGCGTCCAGCTCGAAGGTCTCGCCCGCCGGGCGGATCGGGTAGTAGTCGGTGTCCTCCGGGTAGAGGACGCGCGAGACGCGCTCCCCGGCGTTCACCAGGAGGTCGAGCGCCGGCGCGGCGAGCCCGATCAGGCCCTCGACCCGCTCGCGCCAGATCCGCTGCTGTGGCGTCTCGCCCATCGCCGTCATCCGCGCTCGTGAAAGAAGAATCCGGGCAGCGCCCCCTCGATCACGTCCTGGGTCATGCGCTGGGCAACCTCCAGATTTCCCGTCCGCACGGCGATGTCGTCCAGCGTGACGATGCCCGCGAGGCCCATGTCGCCGACGACCGGTAGCCGCCGGATGCGGTGCTGCACCATCAGCGCCGCGGCCTCCTCGAGGTCCATATCCGGTTCGCCGGTGACCAGCGGGCGCGAGGCGTGCTCTCCCACGGGCGTGGAGACCGGGTTTGCGTCCGCGAGCGAGCGGATGGCAAGATCGCGATCCGTGACCATCGCGGCCGGTTCCCCCTCAGGGTCGCAGAGGATGACCGAGCCGACGTTGTGATCTCGCATCAGCTGAGCGACCTGAAGGACGTCGGCATCGAGTCCGGCGGTCACGACCGCCGTGGTCATGATCTCGCGAAGCTGCATCGGCTCGTACGGTAACGCCCGCCGCGCGACGGCCGCGGGCCGCTCGCCACGCGGCCCGCCAGGCCGCCCTCAATAGCATTGTCCGGTGAACGAGAGTCCCGTCCAGGCCGGGCCGATCGCCGTATACGGAGCCACCGGCTATACGGGCCGCCTCGTCGCCGGCGAGCTGCGGCGCCGCGGAGCCGAGCTGGTGCTCGCGGGGCGCAACAGGGCGAAGCTCGAGATCCTTGCCGAGGATCTCGGCGGACAGCCCTCGATCCAGGCGGTCTCGCTGGACAACCCGCAGGGCCTGGTGGAGCTGCTGGAGCCGTGCGCCGCCGTCATCGCCTGCGCCGGCCCGTTCGCG